>Ga0209367_1001282_pt1 | contig 30231 bp, 13 predicted proteins | sample WorMetLIZISLAND2_FD_187412 | JGI IMG/M metagenome (GOLD analysis project Ga0209367, IMG submission 187412) | Marine gutless worms symbiont microbial communities from Max Planck institute for Marine Microbiology, Germany - Olavius geniculatus... ...
GTTCCTGAAACTAGAGTCTTCCAGGCAGCCGATGGTGAAAATTTAGAGATCCTAGCTTGGACCGTTTTTGCCTGATCCACCCGTGTGACAGACAGACGTACAGACAGACGGACAGACAGACAGACGGACAGAATTGCGATAGCTAAGACGCGCTGAAAGCATAGCTGCTTTCGCGCGTAAAAACTAGACTTGTTTTAAACGGAACGGAAATAAGAAAAGTTAAAACGAAGTGGTCACTGGTCATGCAAAGCAAAAAAAATTCAGAAACAGAATAGTGGTTATGTAGAAAGGCCTGGGACAAAAACAACTAAAGCTAAGTAAAGAAACAAGTAAAGAAATAACGATAATTGAAGTTAGAAAAAAACTGAAACGAAAAAGCAAAGTACTGACATCTGTGAAATTAGTCCGAAAGGGTTTCAGATGTTTATGGAAGGTAAGATTTAATAACAAAAAGCCCAACTGTCGCTAGTATAGCCGATCGTACTGGTTGTCAGTGACCTTCAAGGTCATCCAAGGTCAATAATTTCTATCTAATCTGACAAGGCGTAGGCTATGCCACTTTCTGTTAGTGATTAATTGTAACCTTTGCCCCATCTCGCACCGTTTTCGATATATGGCCACTTATAGCTTGAAACGTTCCATTCCATGGTGCGTTATGACCCTACAAGGTCATCGACTTATAATTATGTCATTTTAAAGCCAGTATGCGACTTCCTATTAGTAATCAATAGCAACCTAGGCCCTATCTCGCACCGTTAATTTCGCCACAATACATCCGTGACGGACAGACGACGACAATCATGACAACAGCTGAGTACAGCTCGACCGTTACTACAGTATGGTCTGCTAAAAACGAAATGAAAAAAATGGCTGATGGATAATAAGAGTGGTGATGATGACACTGGTGAAGTGAGGTGATCGCAGAGGAATGATGGCTGACGAATTGAGTGAGAAACCTGATTACAGAGGTGCAATAAAACAGATTCCGTCGTATCACAGATCCTGTTTCGGGATTAAGCTTACAGATTGGTCGTCGTATTGGTGTCCCCAATAGACTTATTTCATGCACAGAATGTAGTATACGCCCGTACGGTAGCTATATCCGAACTGTAGAAAGTGACAGTGACTGTCACAATACAAAATTATTACAGTGCACAACAAAGAGTAAGACCCTAGCGCACATAAATATTTTATTCATCTGACGGCTAAAATTCTTAAAATGCCCGTGTTACATTCAGGCAGGACGTGTTTGTTTTCACGCATGCACTGTTTTGATAAAATTAAGATCGATATTACTTTTTCATCGCACGGTTGCACTCCACTGGTGCTCACGGCCCTGGATGCGTGTATGTCTATATTGCGGCGACTGCTGGGCGTCAGCTACAACACTGATCGATTGGCCTACAATATACGGTGTCGCCAAAAATTAACACAAATGTGTTTTCTTACTGGGCTTCTGTTTTATTTAATACGACAGTCGCATTCGTATCTCACAGTCTGCAGTGTATCTGCAGTGGTGTAACTTGTCGATAACTCCACGGATGCATTCAAGCGTGACCCAACAAACTGTTTATACCGACCGTCCACAACCATGGAATAAGTGCGTCTCATACCCTTAGTTTATTTTGAACACTTACTCCACTCCAGACGATGGTTTAACATATATGTGCATCCATATGACCACAGACCTAAGGCCACATTGTGCATATGCTCTGTAAATAATTTACATATTGTCCCTGTTTTGGAGTTAGCGGAAAAATTACAATTGCCGTAAACTTTTACGCCTATACCTCCCTGGCAATTTTAGATAGGCCCCTACACTTTTAACACAGATAAATTCAAAAAGCTGCTGTGGTTAAGCACACGTATTGACAAGCCGGCATCAACTAAATAACTCGGATGAATCACACCTCAGACAGTAGTGTGAGTGTTGTAGGCTATTGCACATGGTCTGCAATCAGAATTTGTTTCCAATTTCCAGAAGGCCCAGACCATAAATGTAAAAACGTTTTTTATACATTTTTATTTCTGCCGCGTTTTAGTTTTTAATGTATTTTTTTTATTTCCTCAACGTTTTTTATGAAAAAAAACGTTCATTGAAAATTTCACCAAGAACGTCGAGAAGCATTTTGACCGCAGTTTTTGACTTCAGACCTCTGTTGTGCAGTTTTGCGGATTTTTTTTGAAAACCCTGACTTGTTCATTTTGTACAACCTCTTTGCAGCTAAACCTCTTTCACAACTTTCTGAATGGTTTACAGTAAATCGCCTAAGTTTTAACCTTAGTAAAACCTGTTATAGTACATTTGGAGCTAAATCTAAAATTAATACAGGACTTCGTTTTTATGTTGATGGGCAGGAAGTGCAAAAAACTCAATGTTGTAAATATTTAGGTTTATTAATTGATAGCAGATTGAAATGGTGTGATCACACAAGTTACGTTTACAATAAATTAATTTAGTTTGTCAGTAGGCTATCTTCTACAAAATTAGAAGCAAACTTAGTCCAGAAACTCTTAAAATGATATATTTTGCATTTGTTTATCCTCTTTTGTTGTAGGCCTATGGTATAGAGATAGGCCTATGTGCTAATACTACTATTAATCATTTGACTACGTTGATAACACTAAATAACAAATTATTACGTATTTTGCAACAAAAGGCTACTAGAACTTATATTACTGAATTATATAGAACATACCGTACCCTCCCAATACAGTTATTGCATAAATACCAAATTTTGTTATTCATACATCATAGAACTAAGTTACCCCCAGCATTTTCTACATATTTTGATAAAAATAAACTAACTACCTCCGCCAAGAAGGTAATTTTTTGCCAGACTTTGTCTGTTTGTCTGTTTGTTTGTCTTTGTGTTAGCAAGATAACTCGAAAAGTTATGGACGGACTTTTCTAAAATTTTGAGGGTATGTCGGGCATGGCATACGCAACAGGTGATGGGGGTGATCCAGCAGGAATCCTGGATTCTGGATCACTTTGAAATTTTCGTTATTATTGCGTTAAAGGGGGCATAAACGAAACCGTTGGCAAAGCGAATATGGTGACTCCACCTGGCGAATAGCTTTGCCTTGGCGGAGGTACCTGCGGGCTCTGACTTCTTTCTAGTTCATCAATATAATACATGGCAGAAAAATGATTTTCATACCTATAATGTCCAGTGTGAAATAGGAAAAAGGTCTATCAAATTTAAAGGTTGTAAACTATGGAATAACTTATCAGCAGAAATTAAAATAATTCAGTCTTGCTACTCCTTTAAATATAACTTTAAAAATTATTTTTATAGTGTTTTGATTAGGCCAACAATATATACTTGATTGCACATGCACTTTGTTTATGTTTTGTTATGCATGTATTTTGTTTGTGTGTTTCTTCTTTTTTTTCTCTTTTGATATTTTGAGTAACTGATGTTATGTTGCTATATGGGCGGCCAGCTTGATAGGCGTATTCTGCTTCTCTGGCAGCCTGCCATTGTGTTTTTGTTATTGTGTTATGCTATGCTATGTTATGTTTGTTTGGCAAATAAAATTTCCTCTCTCTTTCTCTCTCTCTCTCTCTCTCTCTGTACAACAAGTCGAAGTAAGCTTAGTTAAGTTCGAAGCTAAATAAGCCAGCATTAGTCGAACTGTCTGCACGTCAAGACGTCAATGTTACATCGACTGCACGGTGATAGATAGGCCTACGACGCAAGTTTACTATACGCAAAATTATTGACTGGAAGTTGGTATGACTAACTGCAAACGTGGCGTTGGTAACTTGCTGCATGTAGGTTTACGTGGCACGGCGCAGTGAGTTCTTCAGCTGTGCTGGTATGAGTATGACTCTCGACCGTGTTCGACAAAGTCTACGGGCCTAGATAAATGCTCGACGTTTGTCATTAGCGAAGCCGTGAACACAATTCACGCAATTTAGGCCACTTGGCGTTGATTATCCGTTTCTCGACTAGCTGCGACATTCGTGATTGTATAGTATCATTGTACTTGTGACTTGTTTTAATTAGCCAACCGGTACATCGCTTCAATCAAGAAATGCACAATGGCGGCAGGTTTGCACTCAGAAAGCAGTCTTAATTAACTCTCAACTTTGGCATTTTTACAGACGGGCCAAAAAGTTAGCCTGTGACTTCGATTAAGCTATAATCATTTTAGACAAGAAAGCCCAGCTAACGCAAAAAGGAACGCGTGACAACGGTGCATGTTTGAAGGCCCAATGCAAACTAAATCTTAGCTCAAAGATCTCAGCAGTTAACATTTGACACGATGATTATAAAGGCTAATAGCTATACCTTTTTATTTGCACTCGCCACAAAGCGCAACCTGTCTCGCACAGTTGATAGCGGTAAAATAACGACTTTTAGGCGGTACCTCGTTCGCAAATTAATTTGAACCTACGGGGTCAAAACTTTGACTGTTTAAATCTACGTCCAATGTGAAAAATTTCATACGCAGGTTGCACTGGTCTATCTGTAGTGATTTCGGCGCAATTCGCTCTTAAAATGTGTGGCGCAACCCGAAATCGCCAAAAAAATTCATAAAAATTCCTATTTTGGTGTTCAAGGTCATCCAAGGTTACTGATTTCGGTGCCAATCGAAAGCCAGTGTGCGACTTCCTATTAGTGATGGTAGCCTAGGCCCTATCTCGCTCCGTTTCTGAGATATGGCGACTTAATGGCCAGAAATCGCAAATTTTCCTACCCCTTTCATTTAGCGCTACTGTTCGGGGTGACTTCTTTCGAATTTATGATAAAGTTTTACGGGTCCTGAAACTAGACTCTTCCAGGCAGCCGACGGTGAAAATAGGTGTTTCTAGCTTGCACCGTTTCTGACTTATCCACCCGTGTAACAAACGGACAAACAGACAGACAGACAGAATTGCGATAGCTAAGACACGCTATACGTGGTTCCTATGGTCAGGGGAAGTTGAGGAAGGGAATTTTAAGCAAGTCAGGGAAAGTCAGGGAAAAATTAGAAAGTCAGAAAAAGTCAGGGAATTTTACATTTCAAAGTCAGGGAAAAATAAGAGAGTCAGGGAAATTCACGGAAAATCAAAGTAACAGGGTGCGAAAATTAACAAAGATGCAAAAAAATTTTAAGCTGTTTTACGCCGACTGCGTACAACAGTTCACAAATTTTTTCCTGCTCGCTTCGCTCGCAAATCATTTGTATCTACACTTTTAAATTTGTTTCACCGCCTTTGTTGCTAGTGCGATTGCAAGCGATTGAAAAGCCAACATTTCTATTTCGCGTGAACAAATTAGTCAGGGAAAACGATTTATTTTGTCTTGGAAAGTCAGGGAAAAGTCAGGGAAAAAGAATATTGCGGAGTAGTAGGAACCATGGCTATAGCTGTTCCTGCTGTCGCGTGTAAAAAAATTCATGATGTAGTCTAGCTCTAGCGACACAGATACTAAGGCGTTATTGCAAATTTCTGTAAAATGTGCCAGTAAAAGAATTTTGCAAATTGGTCAATATTTGCAGATACCGCGTCGTTTAAGCCACAGCGCGTGAAAATCCAAACTTAGATGCTTAATTCCAGCATAAAAAGGTTTAGCTCTAAAAATTAACTGCAGGAGCTGAGATTACACGGGTCCTACTCCTAAAACACCGTCTGTCGCTGATATTTTACGTATAGGCTTAACAAGTCGTCATAGCCTTTAGTACCGTACTTTATTCTGGAATCTTGACTCGAACTTCACACACTATAACTTGCACGTAGACATGCAGCGCCTCTTTGTGTCGAATTTCTTGTTCTTCAGGCACCTAAGCTACTAGTGGAGGTCGTGTGTCTGTTGCAAGCAGTAACGTAGGCCTATAACAACTTTCGTTCGCTACGCGGAATCGAAAATGCAAAGTGATGTGCTGCTCGGAAACGATGCTATTTTTATGAACACGATGACTATTATGGAAGTAAGCGTCCAAGATGGTCGTGTTGTTTATGTACAGTGGCACAAGTGGTTCGAACGCTGCCTGAAGGTGAACCAGTCTGGGGCGTGACGTCACTAGCTGATGAGGTTTACGTGTTGAGAGAGAAAAAACGTGATCAAGTCGAGGTGTACGACGCCAGAGATGACACTTACCACTTACTGCGCCGTTTAACTGTGCCAAACTGTGACTATTATACTGACATGACATCCTGTCCACATAAGCGTTGCGTGTATGTTGCTAATGAGAATGATCATTGTGTGTATGGGCTAAACGTAGAAGGCGCTGGCACGTGGTGGTGCGTTAATGATGAACCCGCGGGTCTCTCGGTGAACGCAGGCCATAACGTTTTGATAATATGCGAGGAAGTTCGCAAGATCAAAGAGTTCAGTTCACGCGGTGAGTTACTGCGTGAACTAACTCTCCCAGGTGACGTCATCAACCCGTTGCACGCAATTCAACTGAAAAGTGGTCAGTTTATTGTGTGCCACGGTGATGTTGGCGACGCAGTCCCGCACCGCGTGTGCAAAATAAGCGAAGATGGGAATCATGTAGTACAGTCTCACGGTGGACAGCGGGGTTCGGCCCATGGTCAGTACGATAAGCCCGCTCGCTTGGCAGTTGATGATAATGAGTTTGTGTTTGTTGTTGACTACTACAACCGTCGAGTGACGTTGTTGTCGCCGACGTTAACTTACATGCGTGAGGTGGTGTTCATAGACGACATGAACTGGATTCCTGTCAGACTGCATCTAAACACACAAATACGACGTCTGTATGTCGCTGTCAATAAATGGAATCCCGAGAGAGATGTGTACACAGCAGGACGTGTTGAAGTGTTTAGTGTCTAGATGTCGGTGCTGTCACGCGCTGTGTCTATCACTGGGTCACTGACGATAATTTGTGATATTGGTAGTATTAAAATGTTAAACAAAGTTGAGCTATAATCGGAATAGACTATGTTTCGCAAAATCGGGCTCAGTATTAAACATTTGTAGTGAAACTTTTTGGTCGTTTTTCCTACGGTAGGCCTACTCACAACTATCCTCGCCTGATTTCAATTATTGTTATGATTGGTGGAAAAAGATGGTTGAGTGCTCAAGTTTTCGACTTTAGCTTAAGAGGTGTTTCTCGGAGCGAAAAGTGACGGACAGTAACGAACTTTGCAAATATTTATAGTGTCGTTTTCGTTGTTTTGTTATTTTCCAGTGTTTGGTGGTTAATTTGAGTTCGTAATAAACCTATTAATAGAACGATGGAGCCAAACCTTGCATGTTATGTTTCATGTTGTGCCTATGACTTACATGGTTAAGAGGGTGCCTGCATGTGCGACGAATTACTGGTGGCGTCTCGTGCGAAGGCGCTGCCAAACCCGAGTACAGTGCACTCTACGTAACTCCGCCTTATTTTGTCGCATGCGAAATATTGTGACACATGTGGGCATTATATAGTCTAAGCTGGTTGTTGGTGTTAGGCCAGTGTTGTCGATTTCTGATGTGAATTTCCGCCAGAAATAGTGTAACAAAGCGTGTTACTATTGTTATGATTATTACGTATTACTTGCTGTACATGTATAAACTGTTTTGCGCTATTGTGCGGATGTTCTAATAGGCCGTATTACGGGTATTGCCCATTTAGGTCTACCCGCTTTTCTACCTGTCCGGTACGGGTTTTTCACTCGACAATAAAAAGTACAGAAAAACCAAAAAAAAATAACGTGAACGTTTCACACGGCAGTGTGCCATTTTTTTCGAAACTTCATAGTCATCAAACCTCAAAACGGCCGGCAGCATAGATATCATCACTAGCCTGGATACGCTGTTGCTTATTTGCACGATTTTAATGTTCGTGTTGGATTATAGACTAATGCCGATATGACCGTAAACGACGACCGTGATACCGTTTACTGATTTTGTTTTTTTGCTTTCGCTGTTAATGTAATCGTGAAATCGTAACACCCTGACTTATGAGCGTTGGGGCGGTGTCATTGAATTGCTCAAGGCGTCGCTCTTGCATTTTGTAGCTTTGTCAGCATTGCTGCATTTCAACGGTTTTCGTTTTGTTTGCTTTATTATTCGTTTGCACAAATGTATTCAGTGCTCCATTTGCTACTGGTATAATAGCATTTTTTTGTTTATAAATGTGTGCTGTCGAAACGTTTTGTAGCTTATGTGACATGCTTATGTTGTCACAAAAAAAACTAAACTGCAATATTGCTCAGCACACATCTGTTGAGAAGAAAAACAAACACTTAAACTTTAAAAACCGTTTCATAATTAGAGTTGATTTCACAGGTGTTTCATCGGTTACAGACTAGTTTGCTGTTATTACCTCAATATTTTGATAACATACACAGTGTCGATGTGATTGACAGCGGGTTGAACTTGTCTGACCAATGACTCTTAACGTTCGACATAACTATCTCATGCTCCCCTGATTTAAAACATTGTGCAAATAATACCAAAAAGTCATCTGTGCAGCTGAATTTCCTGTGGGATTATGGTGATGTTTTCCAGTATTATTGCCGTACTAATGAGTTCATAAATGTCACTAATGTTCCTTTTCTATTGATGTAAGCATCATGTTGAAAGGCCTGCATTTAGGCCTACTCATACTGATGTTGTGGTCTCTGTTAATAAATATTATAATGATATTGTATCTGCTGTGTATAATGCCTCTTGTGTTTTAATGTTTTGTCGGTGTCCTTACGGAATGGCTGAGTAAATGCAATGGAATGGCGTGTATTCATATCGGTTTTTTTTCTATATCAGCTGCTGGTAGACAAAGTGGCATATTATTACCAATTTTATTTGCCATTTACATGGATCCACTAATAACAAAGTAGAGGCATCTTGGTGTTAGTTGTCAGATCGATGATTGTTTTTATGTATGCCTATTATATGCTGATAATATTTTGCTCATGTCATAGTTTATGAATGCAATGCGACAGATGCTTAGAATATGTGGTGAGGTTGTTTTTAATTTTGATGTTATTGCAATGAGAATTGGTAAAAGATTTTATGTCAGACTTTGTCAAATGTAGATGCACTTTACAATTTGTTGATACTGTAAAGTATCTGGGTGGTATACGTCTGATTACTGCGAACAAGTGGAAAGTATTGAAGGATCGTGTCAAGGTAAGATTTTATTGCATTTTCAGTTGTATTTAGCCTACGCCGAGTGTCATACTAGTAACTCAGAAATGATTGCCGTACAGTTGCTGAGGTCGTGTTGTCTTCCTTTCTTACTTTATGCATCAGAACTTTATGCAACTGTAGCAGAGTAGACTATACAATATTTAGCTCTGGAAGTTCAGAATGTATTCATGATATTCGACATTTTCTGGGATTACACGAACTGCATTGACACTGTGATTCAGGAAAGACGTTCGACGCCTATCAGTATAGACTGATTTGTGACGGTGGTGGTGTTTTGTTATTGGCTGTGTGACGCTGTTGCATTTAGTGCATTGTCTATGCTAAAAAAATTTTTCTGTGTTTTCATTGTCTGTCGGTTGCATTCTATGCGAAATAAAATATAGCTTATACATTATTCAGTGCATTTGTTTTTTGTAGCAACAGTCAACAAATTTATAAAACAGTTAGCAAAACAGCTACAACCGAAAAAATGTGTAATACTGTACATTATATCCAAAAACAGGACACATAGTTAATGTATAACTTAAACGAGTGTATGTAAATAGATCTGATAGTTCTTGACATAAATGGCGTTAATGTCGCCTAACAAAATACTTTTAAAATTTTAAACAATAACACACTATTATTTAGTGCTGACGTAATTATGACGTCATCAAAACGGCGCTGTTACTGGAAAAAATGTTGTCCAAAATATGCTTAGCAAAAATTTCTTTAAAAATAAATGAATAAAAATATACCGGTATGTAATGCAAACCGGCTTTCTCGATCCGTACTGAGACTGCATTCTGATCCGTACTATTTTCGAATAGTAACAGACTGAGACTGACGGGTGACTATGCCGGGCACACCGCTGCCGTTGCCGGTGCTACTATGTGATCCGTAGCTTAACGGCTGCTATCTGTCACTACTGCTGGGTTCGAAGGTTCGTCGACGATATGTCGAGCTCCGAGCGAAGGGGAGGGTTTCGAGGCTGATCCGTCATTCACTATCGCTGCGACTGATTCGTCATCATCACGTACACTGCCTGACGGGTGACTTTCTGCGCTTTTCATACTGACGGGTGTCCGTATCTGGCTACCAGTTACCACCGATCCGTCAGTCTTCCAAGTACGGTGCTATGCTTGCCAATACCCTACGGATAAATCCTATCAGTCCAAGGGAGATCCGTCGATCTGTCAGAACTTACGCGAGTGTTTCTGGTCTGACTTGCGTTGAGTTCGAGGACTGGAGAGCAGGGATGTGCACGAGACCTCCTAAGCCGAGGCCGAAACGAGACCCGAGACCCATGTCTCCGAGACCGAGACAAGACCGAGACGTTCAAAATTTTGTCCGAGACGAGACCGAAACGAGATGTTGCAGCTTCCGAGACGCTGGCCGAGACCTTGAAGCTCTCGAGACTTTCGAGACTCGGGAGCTTCAACGTCTCGCCGAGACGTTTTACGTGACGTATGGGGAAACACATTAACAATGAAAAAAATTACACGGATTAATTAACTCGCACCATGGTAAGCGCTTTCCGTTTGTGATATTGGGGGTTTTTGCACTTTATTTTGACATTATCGCTGAATAATTAACGGCTTGCACCTTAAAGAATTGCAACTGCAGTGCTGAAGACATGAGCCATTATGTTTATCGCAGTTTGCAAGCAACTGAAATTAGTAAACTACAGGTGATTATAGCCTAATACGTCGACTACATTTGGCCGATAGGTCTAGTATTCATTCTGACATCATGCGCTTTATCTTCATTGCGACTAGATCATTTTATGACGAAAAAGATTGACACGACATAATTCTGCTTTATGATAAATAAGTATATGAAAGACAAAAAACACTGTATACGAATATTTCTAAGCCACAAACGTCATGCTGGTTAATATCGCTCTAAATGCAGCTACAGGCGGTAGGCGTGGTGTAGTGGTAACGCGTCTGATCCGATCAGCGAAGTTACTGTACGCCGGGTCCGGTTAATACTGCGATGGGTGACTGCCTGTGGGCAGGTAAACCATCTCGGGATGTAACCAACCGCCTAGGTCAACTCAGCCTTCCATCCCTCCGGTGTAGGTAAATCGAGTACCGGCCTATCTGGCTGGGGTTAAGGCGGGGCGCGTTCACCTCTGTCGGGTGGCAGGTAACACGGCGTGATCCCATATGACAAGTGACGCTCCGTAGCTCTGAGATGGGTTCGCTCATTAGGAGCTATATGCGACCTTTAACCTTTAACCTTTACTTGTCTAATTAGCTAGCACTTTTGAGCGTATGTTTACGTTGATAAATTGCGCATGCGTTATAAATAGGCCTACGCTTCGTGTCGCGAGTTCTTGTTGAAATTATTTACTGCATTGTGCAGGAGATGAGGATGGAAAAGTGTGCAACACGCGGGCGAAGCATTGGTGGACTCATACGGGTTATTCACCTGTCTGTGCCGGCAATTGGATACGCTACGTCTGTAACGTGGCGTCCGGAGATCTTCCATGGATCATTGCATCGCCTAAAATGTTTCTGAACAAGATTCGTCTCGAGGACAATCCAACGGCATTCCGCTGCCTTGAGCTGTGGTACCGCGACCGAGTGCGCCATCTGGCGAATCATTTTACATCGTCTTCGTCCTCGTCGCTGACCGACTTGGGCTATCGCTTTAACTTGACGTATTTCTCGCAGCAGTCTTTTGTTCAGCAGCGTCGCTTGGTCGCAACGCGTTTAGCCAGTCGTGCGCCTACGCCGATATTTACCACCCCGCTACTGTGACGTGGTGATTGAAGCTTGTAGCTATCTGAACCATACCCGTGATCATTGAGAGATATTCTGGTCTACAAAGTAGCCTACAAAGTAGGCCAAAAGTTTGCCAGAATCGATCTCAATTCGATGTGCCGGACTGCCGTATATTAATGGGTGCATTGTATTGGCACTGACATGGACATTTGTGAGGCAGCTAGCAACAGTAGTTAAATGAATTCACTCAGAGAACTGCTTTTTATTCGATGGCAGAACTTAATTCGACTGCACCGATTTGAGGGTACTTAAGATAACCCCAAGTAGCGATTTTAGCTGTCTTGCACAATGCACTCATTCCTTCAGCTAGCTTTAAGCTTGTGTGCTGAGTTACGTCAATACAGTTAAACTTTTTGTACGATATCAAACGGTCAAACCAAATGTGAAGATAATGTGATATTTCAGATTTCAGTGATGTAGGTAGGTTTATAGTTATAATACGGAGTGTGATGTCTAGCGTATTTCAATATGAAACAATTTTTGACTGAATTCATGGACAGCATAAAAAATCAACAAACTTTATATGAACTTTATATGTGGTGCTATCTTCGGCTTAGCCAGAATCGATCTCGGTGATTTGATCCGATTATTTGCATCTAAGCCTAATAATGTCCACTTCTCGCTCGCTTGTTTGTTGATTTTTATGCTGTCGTTGAATGACGGAGTAATGTTGAATACATGCTTTCTAATATCGTGCGTTGAGTTCAAATTGTCCTGATTAAGCTGCTTTACAAATTCACGATTTGTGTAGCCACTTTTCTGTACTCTGTAGGCCCGCCATATTTTTTTCGTTCGTGGTATCTTTATGTACCCGTGATCGAGTAGGCCTAAAACCAGTCTCGTGCTATCGATCGCATAGACCTACCAGCAACTCGCACAGTGACTGCAGGCTCATTTCATTAGTAGAGCAGATGAAGCAACTGTTGCTTTTAACTTCTTACTTCAAAAGCCACTTTTGAAAATACGAAAATAGTACGCATGTATTGGATTACAATTTCCGGTCATTTTGCCACATTCAGATCTTGAAATCCGGCTGAATTCAAATTCGAAATTAATAATTTTACGTAATTCGGCCTATAGATTTTCAGCAACTGATGATGACGTTGACTTTAGTTTACCGTATCAAAAAGTATAAATGAACACTTTGTGATCATGTAATGTCATTATAATATTAGTTCAGTATGCAACGATTTAGAATGCATCAAATAACTCGAACAAAAGGTCTCGGCCCGGTCAAATCTTCATCGTTTAGCTGCTTTCAGTCATATATGCCAGTGCTACCAACTCACTTTACTGTCGTCTGTTCTTTGCAATGACTCAGGTGTCATTCTTTGTTTTCGAAGCCTTTTCAGAATTTGGTTACACTGGCACTTTCAAGACTATTTTCCACTTGGCTGCTACTGATAAACTGTTCTGGTAATTTTTTCATCATTCATAATTATGTACTTTTACGTAGCATTTAGTACAAGCCACACATTGGTATGTGTCGACCCAGTGCAAACATAAAATATAATACGACCATCCGTTTACTTTAGCTATGCATACTTATCGAACATCGCACTGCACATTCGAGCTGTAAATTGGCATCCCGGTTATGCCAGTCCAGGGAACGTTTACAACGATCAACGTCTGTGCATGTGCGCTATGCTTCATGTTACGAGTTCTGGTTGCATTATTATTATTATTCGTTGTGCAGGAGAACCGGACAGCAAAACGTACAACACGCGGGCGAAGCACTGGCTCACTGGCACCGATGATCATACGTGTAAGGGCACGTGGATACGCGAGGTGTGTAACGTGGCGTCCGGAGATCTTCCTTGGATCATCGCATCGCCTCAGATGTTTCTGAACAAGATACGTCTGGAGGAATGTCCAACGGCATTCCGCTGCCTTGAACTGTGGTACCGCGATCGAGTGCGCCATCTGGCGAATCATTTTACATCGTCGTCGTCGTCGTCGCTGACCGACTTGGGATATCGCTTTAACCTGACGCATTTCTCGCAGCAGCCTTTTGTTCAGCAGCGTCGCTTGATCTCAACGCGTTTAACTAGTCGTCAGCTTACGCCAGTGTTTACCACCCCGCTGCGATGATAAGATGATTAAGGCTAAGGCTATGGCTGTCTCTGCACCATGTCCATGACCGGTGAGGGAAGTATTGTAGTCTGTTATAATGATAACGACATGTCGTTGCGTTCCGATACCGGACGATCCCCTGCTAGAGAAAGCTGATAGTCTAACTCGTTTGACTTGTATTGTCAGACCATTCTGCGATAAACAGTATTCAAACTTAGCTTATTTAAGTTATCCTTCAGCGCAACCAAAAGCGGCGTCAAGAGTAGAAATGTAGGCGTATGTGGGCAGGAAATTGCAAGTTTTCGACAGACACTGATAATTTCCAACAGTCAGCACAATATGTGCTCAAAATTTTAATGTTGCAATTAAAATTCCCTCAAAATGTGAGTTCTTTTGCCCAATTTCTTTGCATTTTTAACAAAAATTTGGCGACAGAAAAAAACATTGCGGGACAATTTTTCACGGCCCAGGATTTAGAAAGGAAAGGCAATTGCTTTCCCTTCTTTTTTTCTTTGGCCATTCATTGGCGACCGATGTTTTGCGCAGCGTGCGGTCGAAGTGAGAATTTGTATAGGCTGACTGGTTAATTACAGAGTGCGCCATAAACCCCCCTACATGTCACCTAATTATGTGAATAACGCACGCTGAAATATAATCAATTCTGAGTAACACGTGCAAATTTCGTGCAAATATTTTCAATAATTTTGTAATGAGATAAAATAAATGAAAGGAACCCAACTCTACAGGAAACACAATGGGGAAAACAGTGTAACGTCATTTAACGTACAAAAATTGGGCGGCCAGTTCTGTTAAAGATCTTCTGCGCGAAATTGACAAGACAAACTCGATTTCTCGAAAGATCGGCAGTGGACGGAAGCGGACTGTCCGAACAACACAGAATATCGAGTGTGTAGCGGAGCTGATATGCAGTCAGGAAGGCAACCCTGGGTCCAGCAAAATTCCGAGAGAGATTCAGAAGGGCACATTGAACAGTTGTTTACTTGACTGTCTTGTTGTTGTATGAAGTTTTTGCTGTTTTTATTTAGACATACACGTAAGCATGTATTTCCATTTGTGTTTCACCATTGTGATATAACACAGTTGGGGTGCTTTGATTCTATCGTATTATTTTTAATAACATTTTGACATACTCATTAAGTTTTAATATCAATATGCGCAGAACAAACTAACAATTTATATGGTGTGTCATTTTGTCCATATAAACAAATGCAGTAGCATTTTAAGCAGAGTAATATAGGGGACGGTTTTTGTGGCCCACTCTGTATAAGAATGGATCGTTAGTCGAGCGACATCTCAGGTAGTAGGCCCACAACAGGCCGGAACTTGAAACTTTGTTCGTGGTACTTGACAACTTGTAGGCAGGTGTATTGTGCGTACATATGCCATGTGAACGGGCCTATTGTGACGGAAAACTGAATGAAAACTTTAAAAGATAACACAATATCGGCACAGAAATAATGCTGCTGACACCTCGTCACATGCAAATTAAAAGTGAAACAAAAGACCGCAGTAGGTAAGGTAAGGCACTGCAGACGGTGAAAAGGCGCAGATGCCGGGGGGGTAAACAGGTCTATTGTGTCGAGCACTGACAAAAGACATATAGCAGGGTAAACGGTTGTATTGTGTGAACATATGGCGTATCAAAGACATATGGCGGGGCCAAAGTACGGGCAGGATGCCTAGTTACTTTCTACTGTCGCCGGGGCGCAGCCCCGGAAGCAAACTGTTTTTGGGGCATAAAAATCCCCTAAAATGCATATATTGAGTATAAATATTATTAGTTTTGCTGGAGAAATGCACTGCATATGCTAAGCAAAAAAGGCGACTCTGGCATCTTGGGGGGCATGGCGCCTTTGCCCCCCTCTAAATCCGCCTATGACGACAAGTATGACATAAGCTCGACCGTTATTGAAGTACGGTCGGCTAATGAAATAAAAGCCGCAAGCTGCGGCGTTTATTCTGTTTGTGTTTAGTTCTGTCGTTATTTAAGGTAAAGGGGGAAGGAAATATGAACACCTTAAGCGATATAATGTTTATTGCAGTGATACATAATCGCTTAACATGGCAATGCGTTTTGAATGTTAGATTTATGAAAGATTTATCACTGACGACTGAAAAAGTAATAAAAATGTGTTAAAATCTTACAAAAATGAGTGTTTGAAAAGAAGTATTAGGCCTAAGGTGTTCATATTCCGTGCATGGATGGTAATATGAGCACACTGCGAGGGTAATATGAACAGGGTGCGTTCATATACACCAAGCCGTTAAAATCGAACTGTTCATATTAGGGCCTACGCTAAGCATATAAATCATATTCACAAGCATGTGATAAGCTAAAAAAATTTACAGAAAAGCCTAAATGTATAAACGTGTTAGTATTGCAAAAACACAGCTACGTCTAGGGCCTATAAGACCTGTTCATATTACCCGCAACTGTTAATATTACTGTTCATATTACCCCACCATCGTACTTTCAGTGTCATGTTCATATTTCCGACGCTGCTCAGTACTCAGCAAATTTGCTGCTACGTTGATAATACAGCACTAATTGTCACCATTTTTTGCTGTATGGCGTAACTAGACAGATTAGTAAGCTGTATGAATCAAGATAGAGTGCCATTCGTGACGTCGTGCAAAATTAACAACGTCTAATGCAAACGTAGAATTGATAAAACAATCACGAAAACAAGACCACAGAAGGTGGACCCTGGTAGAAAAAAAGTTTTGTGCAAAATTTTCACTTTTACATGTCCGCAGCACATCAAACACGACGGCAACAGTGCGTCACAAGTATAAATACAATGTACACAAAAAGACTAAATAAATATGGATAGAAAAAACCATGTTCATATTACTCTCATGTTCATATTCCCCCCTTTTACCCTACGTCTTTTTATGCTGAATACATATCGTGATAATTGGTGAAAAAATCCTATGCTTGTCAGTAAAAGTTATGTCGTGTATTTTTTTGTTTATGGAAAGTAAATAAATGCATGAAAGCAACAACTGCTAGTTACAAAATTACGTTCATGTAAATCAAAGCAGCAAGTTCACGTTAATCACGTACTCAAAATGATTAGACATAGGCTTTTATTGTTATATTCGAATAGGCCTACATAATAGTAAGTAAAGCATAAAATTTCGTTAAAATTAATCTCTAATGCGTAATATTCACGGTGTTTCATAAAAATGGTACCCTTTTTCTTTTATTTATAATTCAGTCAAATGATGATCAATTTGCACGAAATTTTTATGAGATGTAGCTAAAAAAATACTAATACAAACTGTTTGGATAAAATATGGCTGTTAGTTAAATATTTTTTGCTAGTTGTTACGTAATGTTGACGTCATAGTGTGCCGCGAGTAGCCTACAAACTTGGCTTGTCGCAACCGGTCCTAACAGACTTGCTGAATGAATAGCTGCCCTGCGTCGATGGCGAATTTTATCTGGTTCATTGATGACAAACTGTTGAAGTTTTAACATTGTAGCCACAAAAACGCCCAAAACGATCACTTTCATACAGTTGTGGGGATAGCCTACCTGCTTAACTTTTACACCTTCCAGCAAGACAGTGCACCAGCACACACTGCTTGCGAGATGGTTGAGTTTTTGGATTGCGAGACGTCTTATTTTATGTCCCCTTGTTGCTTAGTGGTGATACAATAAACATTTTTCATTAATGAACAAGATAAAATTCACCATCGAAGCAGAGTAGCAACTGACAGAATCAGTTGAGACAAGCCAGTTTGTACTCACGATACATTATGACGTCAGCATTGCATCATGACTAGCAAAGAATATTTAACTAACGGCCACATTTTGTAGAGATATTTTGAATAAGTATTTATTTTTCAGCTACATCTGGTACAAATTTCATGCAAATTGATCACCATTCGACTAAGTTATAAAAGAAACAAAAGGGGGGGGGGCTTTTATGAAACACCGTGTAAATGAAATAACATAGTGTGCATCAGGCCCGTCGAGAGCCACAAGGGGCCGGGAAAACATTCTCCCCAAACATTCTCGGGAGACCCCTATGGGAATTTTTATTGAATTATTCTTTTTAAAATTGTGCATTCTGGTGTACTTTATATTTTTGAGCGATCGCAGGGCCCGGGGTAACTTACCCTTTCTCCCTTTCAACGGGCCTGAAAGAATAGGACAAAAGACCAGTCATAGGCTACGTTGTCCGAATCGCAACCAAAATCTAAGTCTAATTATTGATATGACATGCCGCGGAATCTAGGTGGAACAGCGGATCGACATTTGCGAATCACGGTCCGCTCGCCCAAAGATATATCCGTCATTCTCTCGTTGATGTTGACTGCGGAAGCGTCAGCGCCGAATGCAGACGGGCCGAACTTTTGGGCATGCAGTCTTGGAGTCGGCACGCTGTGTTCGGTAACTGAACGAGCAACATATAACATATATATGCCGTTAGTAGCAGACGTCTAACGGACGCGTAACCATGACAACAACGTCTGTACCTAACATCCTCGCAGTGGCTGTCGTCATCGTAGTCACGGAAACGTTGCTTTTTGGACAAGGTCAGTACATCCGGTAAATTCGCCTTAAACTAAGGGCTGCCGCGTTAACGGGATGCCTACATATACAACTGTCGCACAACAGTTGTGCAACAGTTACACATGTAGACATTCTGTTACTTAAAGAACACACGACTTACTCCGAACGCTGACAACATATTTCAGACGTTTTTATCAGACGTTTTTTACATATATATTTGCTGTTTTATTGAAAGAAGTCAGGAAATGAGCCTGACTCATGTAAGAAGCACTGCATAGCAAAACCCGTTAGGCCTACCTTTACCTTTTACCTTTGTAAGGCAGGACAGTAGGCCCTATACCTCCGGTTGGGTACAGAACGTTGGATGTGTCTACTAATACTGCTGTAGGCCTATACTGCTACTCGTTATACCTGGAAACCAGGTTTGGCTGTAGTAGACTTCGACTGACGTCATCTAATTGCCAAATCCTCAACCCGCTCCCCTCCATCAGATGCAAGGATCTTGGTAATATTTGTTGTGCAAGCCAAGGGATAGCCCATTGTGTCTTAAATTTTGTTGCCATGGCAACGAGGGTAGGTCGACGTAGAATTTGTTTGGCAGCATTCGATGCCGCATTGCTCGTATTGTCAATGCGAACCATGATAAAATACGTTGTTTCGCTGGAATATCAGCCGTTGTGGTTATAAATGCTTTAAAACTCTGCGTTGTTTAGCTAACTTCTGATTTCCGCTGCTGCGCGCGTGAAACCGTCTTTCGCACATAGGTTTACCAAAGCGCAAGCAGCTATAGGCGGGCGGCCGATTGACCTTCAAGATGGAATCTTACGACGTACCTACGGTAGGCATCGCAGAAGGATAACTGGCTGCTGCTGCTGCCATGGCGGCTATTTTGAGCCGCGTATCGCTCACAGCTGTGGAATGATTCCTAGCCGAACGCGCTATCCATGAATGCGGGGGGCGTAGGCGGGGCATATCCGCTTTCCGTTACAGTTATATCCCGTTTACACGATCAAGCTGGTTCGACGAGCTACTATATGTTAGCTGGACAAGCCAGCTCGATGTTTGCTCGATCGTGTGAACGGGGTATTACCTCCGCCGACTGTAGGAGTGTTTTGTCCGTGTTTACTTGTCTGTCCGTAAAATAAAAACTTACTCAGACATACTATGATAGATTTCAATAAAATTTTGCACAGCCGTTAGAACTGCATATTGCATAACTGACGTTTGCGTACAGTACGGAATACATGTATTTGCATTATGCAATAGCGGGTCAAGATTTCTCCATATTCTGACACATTTTAAAATACAAAATGACACATCTTGCTATTTAAAATTCACAAACACGCACACGCAAAATTAGCATTGAAAATTTAGATGTGAATGAAAATGATGTGGGAAGAAACGCTACCTTCTCACTGCACAAAGTCAGTCATAATGTACATAAGCTAAACGTACGTGGTTCTGTTGCAATTTTTGTTATAACATTACGATGCCATGGTTAATGCCTTATCCTTCCGAGAGTGTATAGTAGGTTTACTGTTTACCACTAGTATGATTCGCGTAATGCTATAGCAAGCACCCATACCTCTACCTTTCTTTTCTTGCATCATCCCTGTATGCTTGCTGCCACAGAGCCGATAGGCTAGACTCGGGGAAGCTATAACTATACCATCTGGCACGTCCGCCTTGCCGATTCTTTCCGAGGAGAACACGGGGACGGATTTTACTGCTTAGGCTTACTATTACTGACAAAGATGTCTGTCTGCCATTTTATGACTACTTAACACATTATCGTATCGTAGCTTAGGCTTAACAATTTCTTTGCTTTTGGTTGCAAAATGGCAGAATAGTAAGGAAGGGCCGGAAATATTTCTTAAATTTATATTTGTATTTGGTGACATGCTTTGTAATATTGCACAACAATTCACAATAACAAAGTGACACACAAATAATATTTATGAGAATAAAAGTAAACGTAATGTAGCACGAATGCAATTACAGTTTTTTTTCTGATAAAACTGTGAAAGCAACCTAAAACCGCATCAGCATCATAAGGGTTAAATGATGATGAACGAGTTTGCTTTAACGTGGCGTTAAGTCCTAAGACTGCAAAGACACGCAACAAATTAACAATAACAGTGAAGTCACGCAGTAGTCAATGCAATGAGACGTTCTTAGTCACTCAAAACAGCTGTAAGATCTGGCAAACAGTTCGGTCTTCAATCTGCTGCAGAAAAACTTGCAGCGACGGCGATGACCGGACTGACTCTGGCAAACTGTTCGATACAGACGCAGTAGTCGCTGGAAAGGTGCGGTCGCCGCTTTTAAAGACAAGCAACACAGGAATTTTTTAAAAGCCATATCGTATGACGGTGGTGTGGTAGGAGGTGCAGACGTGGATGAAAGGGCGTTAATTGAGCACCTGTTTGAAAGACAGAATTACAATCCTCTCATCCGACCTGTCCAGAACCTCAGCCAGACGCTTGAAGTCGGCTTCGAAATGGCGCTCATTCAGCTCATTAACCTTGTGCGTTAATTAAATTGCTTTTGTAGAAAAATACGTACATTAATCATCGAGAATATGACACTGTATTAAATTTCTTGTTACGTTTGGTGCTTGGTCGTTTTGCTTCTGTTGGACGTAAATATGTAACACTGTCTATTAGAGCGTCCGATAGAGATATAAAAATGACCATCTGGAATTCATTCGCTGCATGCGGACATTGTATTGCATTTTTATGATTTTATGATATTATGTGTATTTTTACGTATGTGCTGTCTTTGGCGTAATAAACGATTGATGAATTAACGATCATTGATACTGACTGCCCACATTGCCCTAAGATTAAGTGCTTGCAAGTTGCAACGACATTTTTAACATGTAAACGGGATAAAGCGCTATCTGCAACTGTATGTTCACGCTCTGAGCGAACTTATACACTGCAAATTGTCCACAGAATGTGTAGTTGAAATGATTAGGAAAATTCGTCAAAATTCGGCGAAGATATGGACAGTGAAAAAATTGGACCTTTTTTCACTAAATTATTAGATTAAAATAACGTTAAGCCTGAAACATATAATCGAAGTGATCGGACTTGTTTTTTTTGTTTCAGGACGATCGCAATCAAATAATGAAAACTAACATTTGGCTTCGAGTGGTGAGATATTATGTTTGATCTATAGCTTAGCGTTTTATACAAATGTTTAAATCCTTGATATCGTTTGGAAGTACGCTGAGCATATTGTACACATTTCATCGATAAGCCCTATTTAACGCTCGGCTAAAACAATTTTTCCACACATCTCTTGAAAGAAAAAAAACACAATAATGGTGCCATCTCGTTATCTGTCCCATTGCTATAGCATAGCAAAAGACAGGTTATAAAATCACTTGCGTCTGTCTGTCATTCAGTCAGTCTGTCTCTAAACACTCCTACGGCCGCAATTTTGATTCGATTTTGATGAAATTTTGCACAGTGATTCGGGGCTCGAAAAGTAAAATCGAGTTTGTTTGAGATAAAAATCTGATAATTTTTTTGCTTTATTTTACCCCAATTTAAAAAAAATTGCATTACGGCCTATGGGGACTTCAAAGCGGTATAACTCAGTCCCCGTAAAAGATAGTTGGCGCTGTGGTTACCAACCCTCGTATTTTCGGGGTCCGGTAATCTAACGGTGTTATTCAAATTTATTCCCTATCGAGCCCTGTTACCATAGCAACCACTCAACTGTTGCAAAATTTTGCATTACAGCCAATGGAGATTTCAAAGTGGTATAACTCGGTCTCCGTAAAAGATAATTGCGCGCTGTTTGCACCTACCCCCTATTTTTGGGTCCGGGCTATCCAAAGGTGTCATTTAAATTTCTTCTCTGCCGACCCCTGTTGCCATGGCAACGAATTTTGGGACAAAAATTGACTACAACTCGGCCCCCATAAAAGATAATTGCTCCCTGTTTGCACCTACCCCCTAATTTTGTGCCCGCGCTATCCGATAATTTCAATTAAATTTCTTCTTTGCCGACCCCTGTTGCTATGGCAACAAATTTTGGGACAAAATTGACTATAACTCTGCTCCTGCAAAAGATACCGGTAATTGCACGCTGTTTTCACCTATCTCCTATTTTCGGGCCCGGACTGTGCAATTATGTCATGTAAATTTCTCCGCTGAAGACCCCTGTTGTCATGGCAATCAACCGTTTTTATTCAAAGACAAAATTGACTGTATGCTCACAAGAGTGTCAAACGCTAAAACGCAGCTGCTAAGCTAGGCCTATATAGCGTGGCAATGGGACAGATACCTCGTTCCGCAGAACGTATTTCTAATTCTTGATAAAATGATTTTATGGTCGGCCGATGCGCTGTTTATTAGGAATAAATAAATAAACGTAATTATTGCAACTACAGCCGTTGCTGCCTGCTTGTCATGAGTTACATTTTGTTTTTCTACAAAACAATTTTTTAGCCTTTACAGGAACCTATATTTTTTAAAAAAAATGAGTTTTAGGGTTGGTGGAAAATTAAACATTTCTTGTTCGGTGTTTAAATAATAAATTTTAATAATTAAACAATATTCGACAAAGATATACAAAAGAGTTTGTGTGAGTGCTTATATGAACCATTGGGGAGTATTTTTCGGGCCACGTCATAATCCTAGTTGATATGTGGCAATATTTCTCGTTGTGCTCGTCAGAAATGGGACGACTATCAGCTAACGTGGGACACGCAGCAGTTCGGAAGTATAGATGTTCTTCGAATAATGCCGTTCAAAGTCTGGAGGCCGGATATCGTTCTTTTCAACAAGTACGCGACTATTTCATGCTTATTTTATGGTATTGCTACGAATCGCCGGAAAATGCAGGACTGGAAAATGTCGGACAAAAGTGCAGGGCTGGAATTTGACGGACTGGCAATGCGTGTTAAGAGTTTGACAGGCACAGATTGGCCTAAATGAAAGTAGCTGTCACAAGCATTAATTTAATACTGCATGTTGCAGCTTAGCTTTTTAATTTAAACGTGTTTATTACATCAAAACCTAGACACTACACATACTCGTACGTTTAATACCACAGCTTACACAGTCTTGCACATGTAGAACAAAAACAACGTCATAATTCATGGATGCACAGTAAAATTACATCACACAGTTATGAACTTTAGTTCACGTACATTTCACACACCGGTCTACACAGTCTAACACGAAGTAACAAGTAATTTGAGCAAAGCTCACGAGACGCGCGAAAGCCTATAGCAGTTCCTGTTCGCAGGTAATCTTGGTCTATCTCCATCCATTTCGTCGTAATTCACTCTTTTGCAGCCAAAAATCGCCAAAAAATCACGTTAAATCAATATTTTAGGGTTCAAGGTCATTCAAGGTCATCGATGTTGATAAATTTAAAAAGCATGTCACCAGTGCTTGTTATGATAAGCAGCATGTCTGTGCATATCTGTTCTAGAAGTAGACGTATGTCTGCATTAAGCCATTTTTAAGTCTTGTCACTTTCCAGTCTTGCATTTTCTGGTCCTGCATTTTCAGCGCCCCCATTGCTACAGACTATAATGTATTATTGCTGCAACACGTTTCTCGTGTAATGAGAAGTGCAAGGTTTTTGATATGGCATCATTGCTATTATTGATCTTTTAATGCTATTTATTGCTACTTATTGCTATTTAATAATTGTTTAATATCTTTTTTACTTTTTATATTTTTTCTTATTTTTATGAGTATTAGAATGTATTGTCTGATTGCTTAGTCCATAATGTTTTTTGTTGTTGTAGGCCTAGTACATGTATTGTAAGTTGTAACATTATTTTGACTTTCATAATGGGCGGCCAGTTCATTGAGCCATTGGACTCCGCCGGCAGCCTTCCGTTATTGTTGCTTTTCAGTTTAAATATATCTGCATGTTTACTGTTTTTCTAACGAAGAATAAATTCATGATGATGATGATTGCGACAGAAATATTGCAATACTTTTCACTATTACTACAGCTCACAGGAATTGACACATTGAAAGTCCGACGGAATCACGATAACTTATAGTACGCGCTATATAGGCCTAGCATTACATGCGGTCGCGCGTAAAAATTGTTCATGCTTGCCTTTACTATTAAACATTACACTCACAGTGCACACCGTATTTTTATTAGCCGACCGTTCTTAAGTAACGGTCAAGCTACTGGTGCGAGTTGTCGCCCGTCCGTCTGTTCGTCAGTCCGTCGGTCACGGATGTATTGTGGCTAAGCTTTAGGTCTTAGGGAGAAACTTTTTACACGAATAATTAGCCATGCGTGTGATACCTGGGCATGCAAAATTTCAACCACCTAGTGTAAGACGAACATTTTTAAGTTTGGGGTTAAATGGAGTGGGTAGGAAAAAATGTGCGTTTTCAACAAAAAAACCAGCCATATCTCGAAAACGGTGAGAGATACGGCCAAGGTTACTAATTATCACTAATAGGAAGTGGCATACGCTCTTTCTGATATAATAAAAATCATGGACCTTGGATGACCTTGAAGGTCACTGACAATCATAACGGTCGGCTATCCTATAGCGACAGCTGGGCTTTTTGTTAATAAATGTGACAAGCGCTGACAAGCAGTGGTACTGTAACTAAGGTAAGATTATACGAACTGGCGACTAAAACATCTTTGCATGGTTTTTTGGTTAACAGCGCCGACGGCAAGTTCGAAGTTCAATTTCCGTCGAATGTTCTCATCTACAACAACGGGTTCGTGATGTGGGTGCCATGCACGATCTACAAGAGCTCGTGTTCGATCGACGTCGAATATTTCCCGTTTGACGAGCAAAAGTGCACCCTCATCTTCGGCTCGTGGACGTATAATGGCGAAGAAGTGACGATCAAGCCGTACACTGACAGGTTTCTCAAGGTCTGTGACGTCGCGAATCTTAACCAATCATGTCTCGTTGAAAACGACGGCGCAAAACTACCAGTCACGTTTTAGCAATCCTTCCAGCATGGCTGTCTTAAAAGCAGCACGCATTCTTTGTCTACTTTTAGATCCCGGCTTTTCAAACATTTCTAACCTTATTTTTATACCAGCACACCGCGTTCAAAGGTTATTCAGCTACGTGAATTACTTACTTACTTTTTTGTTAGTTTACGTGCTTGCCAGGGATTAATAACGGTAATTCTTCTCTGAAATTATTATTCCTCGATGACAGTAGCGTGCTGCGTTAAAAATATGGAGGCAAAAAATTGCAATTTTTGGACAGACAGCTTAAAATTTTCGACAGATGAGATTATGAGTGCTAAAAAAATTTAATTTTTCTTGTAAATTTTTAATGGAGGATTTTCAGCCCCACATTTTGTAGTTTTAAAAGAAAATTTTCCGTCAGGAAGTCAATTTTTGTCGACAGGCCCCTCCCCTGTTACGACGCTTAGCTGTTCAGAAAGTCATACCCTGACATTATCATCTAAACGTACTCGTACGGTTTAACCTTGAAGTAGCTTTGCTACTAATGAAGTGTTTACAAGATCTAGCAAACGTCCAGCAAACTTCCAGCAAATGTATTCAAAATACACGTGCTAATGCTGGACGTTTGGTGGATCGTGTAAACACCCTATAAAGGCGCGAACAGAGCGACGTAGCATTGGGCAAGAAGTAATGTATTACAGTAGGCGCCGTCTAACGGCGTTGGTGACTGCGTGACTACATGCACGTACGCGTCAACCGATGAACAACGGGCTCGCCCTGCTTGCTCATTGGTCAGTTCGTCAAGAACTAAACCGTCTCAGTTCAGTTAAGTTTAGTTATGTCGAGTTCAGTTCAGTTCACAGTAACGTCTCTCTGTACGCGCTTTTAGACACCTCTGATTGTTTGAACACACAGCTACAGTCTGTGCCGTTATGATTCGTCATCGACATTAGACGCTATACAAATAAATGTGTTTAAGTTATTAAATGATTTATTGTTTTATTGATTGTTTCATTCATTGATTAAATTGCGCATACGCAGGTTGATTTGTCGGACTATGAAAAGAGTGGTACGTGGGACGTGTACAAAGTCCCGGCTGAGATCATAAACTCGTACGATGAGAAAAGCGGACACAACACATCGCGGGCCTACTATCACATTCACCTGCGCCGCAAGACGCTCTTCTACACAGTGAACCTCATCATCCCGTCCGTTCTCATCTCAATACTTAGCATGGTTTCGTTCTATCTGCCGACCACCGCCGGAGAGAAGGTTACCATGTCTGTCAGCATCCTGCTGGCACTTGTCGTTTTTTTACAGGTACGCCCAAGTTATTAGTCTAGTTTTTTCTCGGTGCCTTAATCAACGCCTGAGCGTAGCGTAAATCGCTGAAACAGTCTTCCTCGGCAAGCAGCTGGTTCACCGACTATAAATCTATTCAAGAATAACCTTGAAAATTTAAGATATCGTTATAGGCCTAGTCCCAAGTCATATTTGTTTGTTTGTTTGTTTATTTGTTCAAAGAAACATTTAATAAAACAGTAACAATGCTCAGCAGAACTGGAGCGCGCAAGGCATAAAAATGCACTCACTGCGGCCCAAAAACTGTCAAGGCACACACACACGATGCACGAGCTACATTTTACAAATAAAGCAACAGCAGCTTAACCCATTAATGCCCTGATTATTTTTTCATTCGCCGTTAAATTAGATGTCCCATTATCGTAGGCATAAATGGGTTAAGTGCCAGGGGAGTCGCAACCTGATGAACATTGAGCAGCTTTTTGTGGACTTTCTCCAGTCATAAACATAACTTGAACGCAAAAGTCAATTTTAGTTCCAATAGTGTTAAAATGCAATTAACGGCGTTTTTTTGCATTTGTAGGTCTATTTGTTGTTAATTCTATGCACAAATCGATTTGATGAAAAATCTGCACGCCGCTACCACAAATTTTGTACTGTGCGAACACTGTAACAAAAAGCCCAACTGTCGCTAGGATGGCCAACCGTACTGGTTGTCAATGACTTTCAAAATCATCCGTCTCATCTGAAAAGACGTATGCGATTTCCTATTATTGGGGCCTTTATCTTGCATTGTTTAGCCACAATACATTCGTGACAGACGGACAACAGACGACAAAGGACAACCGTATCATAAGCTCGACGGTTACATAAGTACGGTCGGCTAAAAAATGGACTGTTTGTACGACGATCAGGTGTTGGTGACCAGTCTGTTGCCTCCGTCGTCGCTAAACCTGCCACTGTTTGCCAAGTACCTTCTCTTCACGATCCTGATGGACATCTGCTGTATCATCAACACGGTCATCTCGCTCAACTGGACGTTCAAAACACCTCGCACGCACCGCATGCCCAAATGGGTCCGACTCGTCTTCATCAAGTACCTGCCGCGACTGCTGCTCATGGTTCGGCCGCAGGACAGCCAACAGCCTGGACGGGTGGGTAGGGCCTGTAGATATTGCATCACACGAGGCTGTTGAGAAGTGCTTTTTACAGAGTGGGTCAAAAACGCAAGCCTACAACTTTTGTCTGTTATAATATAGAAACGCAATTACGGTATGGCGGGATATTTAGCAACCACGTTATTGCGAATTTTCCACAAAATGTGCCCGTGAAGGAATTATGATAATCGGTTAATATTTAACGCAGGTGTGGTCCAAAGTTGGAGGCTTATTTTTTGGCCCACCATGCATGGACAATTTTCAGTCATTTAATTATTTTATTCACAAAACTACAGAAAAAACATTAAAACAAACAAACAAAACGCACATCAAAAATGACGAGCACGAATAGCGGGTGCAAAGGACAAAATTGGAGGCACTGGCTGCTGTTGTCAAGTAACAAATTTTATATTATACTTGCGAAATGTGAACATAAAATGTAAAAAGCTACAAGCAAAAACATCTTTATTATGTGTCGCAGCCAATAACTTGATTAAGGTAAAGTTAAAAAAACGCGCATGCAATGAGGCCTAACTAAAACTGAACGAACAAATACGGCAAGAACGATTTCGCGTAAAATAACAAGCATTCATGTTATGGGGAATTTGTTATAGGCGACTGTGGCGCAGATACATATAAACTTGAATGGTCATTTAATGGACAGTTCTGTCTGGAACATTTCTACCAAAAATTATCGAAATCTGTTAATCGTTCTTTCAGTTAACGATCAATAATGTCGGGGTCCCTTTTTATTGTGACGCAGCGTAGGTAGAAAGATCTCGTGCAAGACAGCTGTCAGTTAAAAAGAACGTTTTGTCATCGCAGATGCTGATGGAGCCGATGACTCCTGAATCAAGTCGCCGCGTGAAGCCTCAAGAACTTGATCTGACCGAGGTTCATCACCCTAACTGTCCCTACGGTCGCATGTCGGTACGTCAACGGCGACGCGCCCTTGAGACGTCCACGCCCCATCTACCGGCCGAGACCAGCAAAGCCATCGAAGCTGTACGCTTCGTGTCGGCTCACCTCAAGAACGAGGATGACTTCGGGGAGGTGAGAAATGTCAAAGACGATAGACTTAATGGCAGTAACGTACGGGGATGTGGTCTCCAGTGCATGGCTTCTATCCCCATACTTTCATGGCGGACGTAGCTTGCGCCCAGTGAAAAATGGGGGAGAAAGTTTTGTTAAGGGTGTAGGTCAAAACTTCTCTCTCCCTATTTTTTACTGGTGGCAGTGATAGGCAGTCTACACGCTTAACAAGACTTCCCCCTATTTTTACCGGGCAATCAACTCCCTTAACAAAACTTTAAGGGAGTAAGCCCAAAATAGATAGATACTTGACTCTGAAAGTGGGAGGAAACCCGAGTCCAAAAGTGAGCGAGAAGTTGCGCTCGATTTCAATTTCGGATTTGGTGGGATATAAGCCACTCTCGGTCTCGACGTCTCGATCTCGAGACAATCTCAATACGTGCTAACGTCTCGTCTCGGTCTCGTCTCGGACAAAATCCTCAACTTCTCGTCCTCGTTTCGGTCTCGAAGACATGCGTCTCGGGTCTCGTCTTGGTCTCGGCTCAAAAGGTATCGTCACATCCCTGGTAGCAAAGCATTATTACTCAAGGGGTAGCAATAGTCTTATTGTGTATTATGCTGCAAAGTGGCAGCTAGGAGTACACTCTAAGCTTTCTTTTTTTGTTCAAGCGTTTTCGACATAAATCTCATAATATCGTGTCTTCCTTTTAGTGTCTGTTTATATTAAATAACGCAGCATCCAATATCGTTGCTTTCCTGTTGATTTTCTCGGTCTGTAGTCTCCTTTCAGAAACGCGTTTAAACGCGATGCCTTGTGGCAGTAGAACAATGTCCAGTTTACGTCCACCTCAGTTTCCTTAGGGGGCCCCTACTGTATTAATCAATATACAGTTAGTGCGTTTTTGATTCGCAATTAACATTGTGGCAATGGCTGGCGCTATAGCAAATTGTTTTTACGCGCGAAAGCAGCTACTGCTTTCATCGCGTCTTAGCCATCGCAATTCTGTCCGTCCGTCCATCCGTCCGTCTGTCACACGAGTGGATCAGTCAAAAGCGGTGCAAGCTAGAATCACCAAATCTTTACCATCGGCTGCATGGAAAACTCTAGTTTCAGGAACCGTAAAGCTTTTCCATAAATTCGAAGGGGGTCACCCCGAACGAGAGCGCTAAATTACAGGGTGGGCAAAATTTGCGATTTTTGGCCAATTAGTCGCTGTATCACAGGCTGAACGGTAGTTCAAGCCCTGTGTTAACGGCGACTTCTCTTTCTTATGGGAAAGCCAAAAATTCGACCCCCACAGAATCAAAACCACTGACCC
>Ga0209367_1001283_pt1 | contig 30226 bp, 15 predicted proteins | sample WorMetLIZISLAND2_FD_187412 | JGI IMG/M metagenome (GOLD analysis project Ga0209367, IMG submission 187412) | Marine gutless worms symbiont microbial communities from Max Planck institute for Marine Microbiology, Germany - Olavius geniculatus... ...
ACAGTAGGCCCTGTGGCCAGGACTGCAAGTATACCGATCCAGTCGGTTAATCCGGCCAACTTGGGCTGTATGCTGGCTTAATTGGGCTCCGCCCTCGCCGGCTCAAAGTGCTGTCATGGGGATCAGCTCCCACGCAGCGGGCCTAGTTCAGCTTCGCTGCCTAGTGCCTATGCGAAATCTTCTTCTTCTTCTTCGTGGTTGCATTTGATAACCTCAGCTAAATGAGTATGATGATTGATGATGCTGATCTGTGATGTTGGTTGTAGAGACCTGTTCAATGCAGCGTTCGTTTCGTGTTGGACTGAACTCAGTGAAATGCAACAAGACGAACTCATTCAGAGCATTGAACAGGCTCTGGCCATTCAGGACATTCCGGAGATTACGCAAACACTTCTTAACCTCGCTGAGTTTATGGAACATTGTGAAAAGGTATTTGTTGTTTACTTATTAATTTTATCAGTGCATTCATGTTCAGTTATAAATGTTTTTTTCTGTAATCTGTAATTCAGCAGTCCCTGCTTATTACTTTCAGTGGTTGTTTATGTTTGACCAGCCAGTTTTTGTCATAATTTCTTCATGTTTGCATAGGTTTCCAAGAGTTAAAGGTCTGTGGACAATTAACATATACATTTTATCCATTTTCCTGAAAGTGCAGAATTTTCTAATAACTTTGGCAGTAATATTGGCATCCAGCATTTTGTCAACACGGAAAAATCTATTTTTGAAGTCAATGATCTACGAAAACGACGTAGAAAACGCACCGCCATGATGGCCTACGGTGACGTCATGAGTTTAGCCTATAGACATCATGAATATTAATGGCCTAGTCTAGAATGATGATGTCGTCGGCTAGGCCATTAATATTCATGATCTATATGGGCTAGGGTCATGACGTCACCGCGGGCACTGATAGATTAGAATATTTCGCATAATGCAACATAATGCTGCATTTCGTTTGAAATCACACATTAATTTCATATATTTATGAAGCTCAAATCGGCATATTATATATGCGAGGTTAAATGTCTAATTTAAATCTACAGAAATTGCGTGAGTTAGTTTGACCGTGGCCATTGACCTTTAAGTGTTGAAATTGTTGAAGACTAAAAGCCAGCTTTTTTAGTTACAAAGATAATGGTGTCAAAGCATTGATTAAAATATTACAAACAGGATGAATGAGTGAGTTGTATATTGATGGTGCATTTTTGCATGAAAGGCATTCTTTGCCACTGATTTTTTATGCAACAGCAGTTACATATGCATGATACGGTAACTAAAAGATAAAAAGATGTGCAAACTTGGTGCTAATTGTTACTTGAACACTGAGTGCAGAGTGAGTTTAGTTAGTAGCCTCTCCAGTGATGTGATTGTTGACACTGATTCGATAGCAGCATAGTTGTAAAAACATTTTTTTATTAAAAAAGCATGTTTTTTTAATGTTTTTTATATTTTTTTATGTTTGTTGTTTTATTTTTAATGTTGTGTTTTTTGTTTTTATTAAAACATAAACGTACAAAATTACAAACATCATGGATTTGTCATGGATAAATTGCATTTAGTCCTGTTTTTGATCTGTACCATAATCACGGTTACATAATAACATTCAGTACATTACGGTCTTTAATCTTCACAAACGATAGGCTTTTGTTTTAACATGTTCTTGTGCTAAATGTAGTTCAGTGCTTTTTATGTATGTTTTTACATGTTTTTATGAAGGTGAAAAAACATGTTTTTTATGTTTTTCATTTGCAAATTAATGTTTTTTTTCTGATCTATGAATAGCAGGGATCCTGTGACTGGTTGTTGTAACATGTAGGGTCCACTGCCTCTGGACATAACAGTGCTGGGCGAAAAAGCCATGAAATGTCGAGCGTTTGCAAAAGCTCTTCACTACAAGGAGGAAGAATTTCACCGCGGACCCACCACCCAGATACTTGAATCACTCATCAGGTTTGCTGCACTGTTTGCCCTCCTACATAGACCCTGTTACGATCCACTTGTGACATGGACGTAGTTTGATGTGGGCGTTGGTTTACACTGAAAGAAAGAAGATAATAGAGTCTGAGCACAGAGAATAATTGGGATTGGAACTGGTTAGCTTGTCAGTTAAGATGAGCAGATTAAGGCTGCTGCATTCTGTGGCTTGGATATGTCGAGCGAAATATGCCAATTGGGTCAAGTAGTTTGTTATGATGGAGACTGAAGTAACTACGCTGTATCTAAAAACTGGACCGTTGATTTATTTTCAGACCATTCCAACAATCTTGGTTTGGTATCGACAAATTTCGGTAAGAGAATCGTTATATAGTTAATTACTTTATGAAAAATAATAACTACAGAGTACCACCCGAAGCAGAAGCAATTAAATGGTAGTACTCTAACAAGACAACAACGTCAATCATGAGATTAAGTCAAGTGCTTGGTCTGTCTGTACTGCGCAGTATTAACAACAAACTGCAGCAGCCAGAAGAAGCATTCGGTGTTCTTGAATACGCTCGTAAACATCACCGAGCTGACCTGGTCTGTACGTGGCATACTTTCATGTGTAAACTAATAAGTTTGTCGAAAGACTGCCGCTTGTGACGTTTTAGATCAATTTTCAGACCTACTTGTAGCTAATGTGGTGTTTGACCCTTAAACCATTGGGACAGGCCAAGAACCATTCTTGTCTTGCGGAATAACTGATACGTGTCTGTATAGCTGCCTATACGGCAGCTTTGTGTTGTTTTAAATTTACGTCGTGTTGTAACTAGGGTTGCCAAGAGCCCAGTTTTTTCAGACCATCTGGTTATAAAGCTAATGTCCAGTTGGCAATTTCCATTGCAGTTGGACTTTTCATGTCTGTGTACTATCAGTTTGCTGAGTTTGTTTGGATTAAAATATCAAAATCCATATAAAAAGCTGATCTCAAGTCTACTGGCGTTTTTTCGTTTGACTGGCAAAGTGAGTTAACTGATAACAATTTGCAGCACACTGTTGAAAATCTAATTAGCTGTATTCTTATCTGTGCTTAATCATTTGGCTGTATGATAAAAGTGTGAAATGAGAAGTTTGGGATAAACTTAAACACATGTGAACATAAAGATGACGAAATACATGGTAGTAGAAAGAGGAAGGGATGGGAATGGTGTCTTTCGATTTTGGACTTGGTTTGTGTCTTTATCTTAGCAGTGACATTTTGGCAGAAGATGGCATCATATTTTTTGGTTATTATTTGGTATTACTTTTTACAGCACCAGTGAACGTTTAATAGCGCTAGTACATGGTCGTTAAAATATGTACAAAATGCTTCAGTTTATAAACTGCAGATACACCACATCTTTTACTGATGACTTATTTGTTGTGCTCCGGTTGTTACTGCAGAAGGTACAGGAGCGTTGGTATGAGAAGTTGCATGAATGGGAAAAGGCGCTGAGTGCGTATGAACGTCAGCAAGAGAAAAACCCCGACGACACCAACTTTCTCTATGGTAGAATGCGATGCCTTGAGGCTCTTGGAGAATGGTTTGTGACACTGTGTTTATGATGATAAGATTATTATCTTTGCCAAGCGTGAACGTAGTGAACATTGGAGGAGATTAAGAGATTGGTCGTTCTGCCCATCTTTCCTTCTGTGTACATGACGAATAGCAATGACGTCATTGCATCAACAGTGCAAGCAGCAACGCCGGCTGTTACATTAACCTCCCTTCTCTGCAACGAAGTGGCTCTTCCTTCTCCCTGCCCTTTTCTTGTGTTAAATCACTTCACTTGGCGAAGATATGCACTTTCACGATCGCCTTCTGCTTTCTACTGTTTATGTTTTGTTTGTGGTTGCTTTTGTTTGCCTGCCTGTCTGCAGCAGGGTTGTAATGAGAGAAACTTTATGGTTAAATGTTAATGGAAGGGATGGTCTTTGGGACAAGCAAACAAGTAATTTGAGCAAAGCTCACGTGATGTGCAATAGCAGTGGTCCTGCCACTTTGGCAATCAGTGTAGGCCTACAGCAATAAGATATTGATGCATCTTGAAAGAGTACTTAAATGTGAAGCCTCTGTAAGGAAGACTGCTTGAATTTAAGAGATTGAAACGTAGATTCTTAAAAATGTACATTCTATGCTAAAAATGTCACACGCAGGTTGTCCAGATCCATCTCCAGCCATTTTGACACAATTCACTCTTAAAGTGTGTGTCGCAGCTGGAAATCGCAAGAAAATTCACTAAAAACCCCTATTTTGGGGGCTCAAGGTCATTCAAGGTCATCGACGTTGACACTAATAGAAAGCTTGTCACTATTACTTGTTTTTTGATAAGCAGCATGTTTGTGCCTATCTGCTACCGTTTTCACGCTACACGAGATTGCTGTAAAATAACCACTTTTTAGGGGGGTAGTCGTTTTTGATGACTGCCTGCGCCGGCCTCCTTAAACCTAGAGGGTCGGGACTTGGACTGCTAAAATCTACGTTTAATGCTGAAAATTTCATATGCAGTTAGTCTTGGGTCTATCTTTAGCCATTTCGTCGCAATTCAGTGTCGAAATGTGTGCCGCATCCAAAAATTGCAAAAAAATCACTAAAACCTCTTTTTGGAAGGTTCAAGGTCATTCAATGTCATCGATGTTGATAAATCTAAAAAGCCTGTCACTAGTGCTTGTTATGAACAGCAGCATGTCTGTATCTATCTGCAACCGTTTTGACACTATACGAGCCAATAACGGCAAAATGACGTCTTTTTAGGGAGGTACCCCTCTTTGACGCTCTTGTTCGAGGGGAACCCCTGCACCTAGTGGCACAAAATTTGGTCACAAAAAACTAGAGACATTGAGGCAGCCCATGGTGAAGATTACTTGATTTTAGCTTGCATCGTTTCGACACAATACAGCAGTGTGACGGACGGACAGACGGACAGACGCCCAGGCCACGGCTAAGACGCGCAAAGCATCCTGCTATCGCGCGTAAAGATGGATTGGAGTTTGCTAGTGACCACTTGATTCAGATCCTTTTCTAGAAATTTAAAAAAGATATATTATTGCAGAGTGCCGGCTGCTATTGGAAATGTGCAGTAACAGCTGAAGAAAAGATAAGCAGGCTATTGCAGATACATATTATACAGCCATGATAATAACGGTTAGTTTATTTGTGGAAAACACTCGTATGACAATCAGTATTAGTTGGTACATTTGGGTGTTGTGTGTGCAGGGGTAAGCTGCATGATGTGGCTGTGGAGAAATGGCAGATTGTTGATGATGGTGTCAAGCAGAACCTTGCTCGCATGGCGTCCACTGCTGCCTGGGGCTTAGGTCAGGCAAGATGTTGTACAATTGTCAGTATTTATCAATTTAGTAGTACAATGAACAGTTCTGATACTATATACATTGTGGTCCATAAAAAACGTGCCACTTTTTTGGGAATAGCTCCATGCAGCATTGGCCAATTTTAATAATTATTGGCGTGCAACATCAGGAAGATATGCGATGCAAATGACTGTACATTTGACCATCTCACTTTAATACTGTTGCTACACTACCTTGTGAAATGCAGGTTGTTGAGCTTGTTGTTTGCGAGTGGTGTCAACATTTGTCGCTTGCATTCGCACTGGAGGAAGACAATTTGAGCACATGCTGTAATAAAGAAGATGTGATGTGACACGTGTGACTTTTTGAGATATGATAGTTGCCAATGGTGTTTGTCGCTTTTCAGTTAATCATTTCTGAGCCGACGCATGTGCTATCCCGTATGAATTCATTGTTGTACCTGGCCAAACTACGACTTCTGCATTTCACAAGGTAGTGTAGCGACAGTTTTAAAGGGAGGTAGCCAAAACTACAGTCATTTATGTCAAATTCTTTCCTATTATCATGTGCCAGAAATTATCAAAATCGGCCAATGTTTCACGAAGCTGTTCAAAAAATAAAAGTGGCCCATTTTTTATGGACTACGGTGTACATTATTGACCCACCTTTTTACATTGCAGAGCTACTGAACTTTCTAATGTCGTTATAGCAGATTGATGTGAGAAATGTTATTACGTTAATTAGTCGTCATCATTTGTTGCAACAAGGTTATAAATATTATTAACAATACAAACAGAATAATATCGTCTTGTCAAGCAGCGGTTTGGACAGTGACACACTTTTGTTCTTGTATGTTGCAGTAGCTGTTCTCTCGTTATGTTCTGTTCATTAGTCTTTGTCTTTTTTGCACCAATGTAATGACATTGTCTGTAAACTAATTGTGCAGGCAAATGGGATGAGATGGAAGTCTATGCAGATATGATACCGAAGGACACTTATGATTCGTCGTTTTTTCGTGCCATCATTAATATTCATGCTAATGAGTTTCAGAAAGCACAGCAGGTAGGATGGTTTTGCTGTTATTTTTTTCAATATTATTTTATTATCTCAGAGGCTAATAAGTTTGTTGAAAGACTGCCGTTTACTATGCAGTATATACTGTGATGTGGCAGACCTACAGTTGTGAAATGATTTTGCTACGATACTTTTATACAATTTGCTCGGTTAGTAAGCATGTGTTTCTGTTTCTGTTAATATCTCCAGTGGTACGTGTTTATTAGTCCACCCAGAAGCGATAGCTTGCGGAGTAGGCTTATGTTTCACTGCAGATGTTTTACTTTTATTTTTCTTTTATTTAAATGCGAGATCTCCAAGATGTGTCGGCTGATTGGCGGGAAATTTTCAGTACTAGGCCGAATTTTATAATGCCGGTCCAAAATTTCGGAGGGCCACCCCCAAAAAATTTTAGGGGCCAAAAACATGCAAAGTTTGGCCCGATTTCGGACGACTTCGGAGTTCGGTGGCAAATATTTCTGGAATGGATGAAGATGTTCAAAGTCGGAAAAGTACATTTTGTACCACAATTCCTCTCGCATTGGGCAAAACAAGTCCGGTGAACTTTGTTGCAGTAACCTTGGAGATCTCAATGTGAAATTGTACCCACCTAAAGCACGTTTTTCAGAAGACTTTATTTCTGCCCCTAGGGGGTGCTGCACCCCAAATTTTTACACACGCTACAGAATGACCAAGTCTTGCTAGCGCACCCACTAGGGACACGGGTCCTCCTTACAATTTTTTTCAAAGGTGGGGACAAAAATTGGCTTAAAATTCAGCGTATTAGGCTCAAGATCTTTGGAGCCAGGGGGAGTAGCCTTATGAAACTTTTCCGCATGACATGCCGCTACTTGGGGGTGATAAACCATGTACAACTTTTGGGGGGCACTGCCCCTTTAAAATTTGGGAGGGCAAAAAATGTCAAAAATTCAGTACGTTTTACGACAACTTTTGAGTTTGACTGCAAATATCTCTGGACTGGATAGAGATATCAACAAATGGTAAATGGTGTTATCAACCACGATCTTTCCCGCACTGAACAAAAAAAATTGGTGAACTTTGGTCCGCTAACAACTGAGATACTTGCTTAATGTTTATGTACCTTAAGTCGACAGTGCGCGTTTTGTGTATGCTAATGCATTTGACTTCAGGCCACGTGACTTTGCCCCAGGGGAATTATACCCCCATGAATTTTTCCCCCAATCGGACTTAGGGCGCCGGGCGGACTCACATTGGGCTTTGACCCAAATTTCTAGTTTTCTTTTTTTTCTCTGCTTATGCATCTAGGTTTACTGATTGCATAAACATATGCTGATTCGTGATAGTTATTGACTATATTGCTTTTATGTGGTGTTTTGTTTCACTTTCTGTATCATATACCTCTGCAGTCTGTCAGTTGTTTATTGTAACGACATTTGATTTGACATGCTTGCTTATATTTTTGTTACTGGCAGGCCATTGATCGAGCGCGTGACATGGTTGACACAGAACTGACGGCCCTTGCTGCCGAGAGCTACAGTCGTGCTTATGGAGTGAGTTGACGTGTTCAGTATGCTTTGATACTGTACTAGTGACATTAATAATACAGCAGTTATCTTTGTAAATTATTACAGGCATTTATTAAACATTTTGTAGTGTTAATCTGTTGTGATTATGTTGACATCTGTTAGCATTTTTTGTGACAGTTGAACCCCTTACCTTGTCCAGTAATAAACTCAATGACAAACTTCAAGTGACACAGTGCAGCATTAATTTCATTAGTTTTTAGTCGCTAAGCATTAAGCTCGAAATACTCATCCTACCAGCATATATTTTCAGCCAGGTTATGCAGGTTTTATGGCATTCAGTTAACATTTGGTGGTGTACACGGTGTTTCATAAAAAGGCACCCTTTTTCATAACTCAGTCGAATGGTGATCAATTGACATGAAATTTTTTTACCAGTAGTAGCTTAAGAAATACTAATTCAAAATACTTCAACAGAATGTGTCTGTTAGTTAAATAGTCTTTGCTAGTCGTGATGAAACGCTGACATCATAATGTGTCGTGAGTACAAGCTTGCCTGCCTCAACTAGTGCTGTCAATTACTACCATGCTTCGATGGTTAATTTTTTCTGGTTCACTGATGAAAAATGTTCATCGCATCAGCACGAAGCAACTTCGGGGCATGAAATCAGGCATCTCACGATCCAAAAACTCAACCATCTCGCAAGCAGTGTGTGCTGGTGCACTGTCTTGCTGGAAGGTGTAGAAGTCAAGCGTCAAGTGTGCAAAAGTGAACGTTTTGTACGTTTTTTTTAATGGTTGCAATGGTAAAACTTCACATTTTGCCATCAGTGAAGCAGATGAACTCCACCATCGAAGCAGGGTAGCTATTCAGCAAGTCTGTCAGCACCAGTTGCAACAAGCAAGTTTGTACTCACGGCACATTATGACATCAGCATTACATTATGACTAGCAAAGAATATTTAACCAACAGCCTTATTTTATTGATATTTTTGAATTAGTATTTTTTTCAGCTACATGTGGTAAAAATTTCATGTAAATTGGTCATCATTTGAGTGAATTATGAAAAAAAGAAAAATGGTGCCTTTTTATGAAACATCGTGTATATAGGCCTACTGTTGCTAATTTGTATGATGCACATGAGTGAATGTTTTGACTTCAGCTGGTCCAATCAGTCAATCATTTAGGAGTATTTAAAGTTTAAATCGCTTAAGTACTATTGTAGAGAGCGAGGGAGAGAGACTATTGTATGCAGTCTGTGTGCATTGTGCTACAGGTGATGGTGAACGTTCAGATGCTGGCTGAACTCGAGGAAGTAATTCAGTTTAAGCTGGTCCCCGAACGCCGTGAAGTCATCCGTGAAATGTGGTGGAACCGACTGCGGGTATTTACCTATTATTACCATCAGTCATCTGTCATTATTTTTGTCATAGCTTTGTATGCTTATTACTTTTACTTTTTGTTCCTCAGTGCATGCGGCATTAAGTGTTGCCGTCGTACGTCTTTTCTGTCGGATTTTATGGAAGGCACTTTAATTAGAGTCTTCATTCCTCGGAGCTGCAACTTGTAGTCGTCAGTAAGTAAGAAACACAGAGAATGTTGTTTATTTGATATGGGTGCCAGGACATGCAGCGTAATGTGTGAGACTGAGATCACCTGGAATCATGACTGTGTTCAAAAATAAATGCGTCGGTAGTCGATTTACTTATCCCGGAATGATGGAAAGCTGAGTTGACTTTGATGTTTGTTATATACATAGGTGAGTTGGTGGTGTAGCATTTTGGTTATAACGTCGGTCCTGGCCGGCGAACTTTCTTTATCCTGCACCAGACTGATGGATGGCTGTTTGATCACTTTGTGGGTAAAGCATCCACTATCAGTCAACCAACAAGGCCAACTCAGCCTGCCATCCCTCCGGGGTCGGTTAAATGAATAGTAATCCATTAATATGGGTTACGGAAGGTAACCGCATGCCTGGTGGAAAGTAGTGGCAGCCTACCACTGGGTTTATGACTGTGTCATCTGCGGGCTGACTGCCTAGACGCCGGGATCAGCTCCTACCCTTACGCTCGTTAGAGTATGGGTACGTTTACCTTTACCTTTATATACCTGTTATTCCTCCAAGTACTAACCACTTGATGGCGACCCAGCCAGGAGTTGAACCCACAGCCTTTTGATTGTACGTTTGACACCCTACCATTATGCCACCAAGTCACCTTACCTTATTGTTACAGGTTTATTGTGTACATCAAGACAGACCATTGTTGTTCCCTGTAGTATTTCCGGTACTGAAGTAGTGCACTATTAGTAGTGGGGTGTTTGCATGTGGTTGTAGGGGTGTCAGAATGTTATAGAGGACTGGCAGAAGCTGCTCCAAGTTCGTTCGTTGGTTTTTGCACCTCAAGATGACCTTCGTACATGGTTGAAATATGCCAGCTTGTGTCGACGCAATGGCAGACTGGTGTGTGTTACATTTTACAGTACTTATCGTCATTGTCTTCATTACTGCAGGTTTATTGTGTAGGTTAGAGTGCACAAAATCAAAGTCAAATAGTCTAATGTAAAAAATTTATGAGGATGTATAATGCATTGACTTCATCATGCTGTTAATATTCGGATTAGTGTGAAAGTATGTGCGCTGTAGGTTTTTGTTGGAATCATAATAAAGATATTATATTGTATTATTAGCGTATAATTGGTTGGAATTTGCTGCTGATCATGCAATTGTTTTAATACTGCTGCGTACTTAGAGAGCGCTGGTGATCAAGAATTGATTTTTCCGTATGAACGTTTATGTAGTATGTTCTATAAATAAGCCAGAAAGTGTGACTGTTTTATCCACCTTTGCCTGAAACTCCATTCCTGACTCTCTAATAGATGACAGCTCAAACTTATCTATTTTGTTCTACTTGCACAATGATTGCATTCAAGGCCATTTACAGTTAACATCCTATATAAATTACTTAATTACTTACTTAATCACTGCAGTTGCTAGCCTCCAGTTTTACTGCCAAAGACGTGCATGAAATGTGTTATTATGGGGCCGTCCTTTCTAGAAGGGGGCCCCATCATGTGTTGATCCTGTCCGTCTGTCTGTCTGTCCCGTGCCTCCACCTAGAGGGAAAACAAAAAGGCCTACGAATACCAAACTTGGTAGGAAGGGTCCCCGGGACACGAGCACCCCGTGGACCAATTTCAAGGTCAAGAGGTCAAAGGTCAAGGTCACAGGACATAGTAGTTGTGTCAACGTAAGCCTAATTATAGGAATTTCTAGATGCTGTTTGGTTGATTCGCGTATATAAGTGACGTATTTGGCAGGTGTCATAAGGAACTCTCGCTCCCTTGCCCCGGGTGACCTCGTTACCATGGCAACGGCCGTTCCCTCCGTCTGTCCGTACTCAACCGCAAGGACGGCCCCATAGCGGGCGGCCCCTCAACGGCCGCACCCTCTTGTTGAGAGTGTGCTGTATATAACGGCTTGCTGCTGCTGCTGGTGCAGGCGCTGTCTCAGAGAACTCTGGTGATGCTGATGGGAGATGATCCAGCCAAGAATCAGTCGGAAGTCATCTCAGCTGCCGAACCTCATGTCACTTTCGCTTACTTGAAGCATCTCTGGCACAGCGACAAGAAGGTCTGGCTGCATTTTGCTTCGAGTCAACGGAAACTGTGTCAAGTTATGCTTGCGTTTATTTTTACTGTGGAATCACCGTAGTGCAAGCAAAACTGCAAGCAATTCCATCTGTAGCTACATATTTCCTATACCATAGTTTGGTCTGTTTATTTCTGTCACAATTGTGCACCCTGTCGAGTCCGTTTGACGGATTTTCAGGTGCCATTTTGCAGGTACACATGTGGGGCTCACTAACACATTGTGTTAGATGGCGGTCTTTCGCCCCAGGAGTAGGGGAGATTTTGGTTTAGATCCCCAGCCAAAACATGCAATTGCACTTTGCTGCTGCCATTTGGCAAATAGAAACTTCGTGTAGGTAACCCAGCAGTGATGACTGTGAACAACCATTTGAGGCCTACCATCATCAGTCGATCAGAACAAATTCGTATAATGCCACTGTGTCACATGCCATGTCGGCGAATTCACGTCCAATTCATATGTTCGTACTGTAACTTGTAAAAACTTACAAATCATCACATCTCTGCTTCTGTAGTCATCTAGAAACTGAACTGTTTAGCAGGGCCCATGGTGTCGACTTACCTTAGCACATATGTAATGGCTCAGCTGTAAGAATGGACATACCAAAATTTCCCTACTGAACTGAAGTGAATTGATGGGAGTGGTGTGTTATGACAGCAAGAAGCACTAAGCCGATTACAGGACTATGTTCAGCTAGAACTCTCACCAATGGTAACTACTGCGGCTGCTGACCCTCAGCTAAAGCAAGAGAAGCTGATGAAACTGCTTGCAAAGTTTGTAGTTTTCACTCTGATCATAAATTTGTATTATTATTAGCAGTAGCAGCAGTGGCTTTAATGGTATACTTGTTATGTTCTCAACAATGGCAGTAGCAGTAGTGGTATCAGTAGTAATGCCAGCTTTTGTCTAAATTGCATGTATTCTGTGTTCACCCTTCTATCATGGCTGTAGAAGTTGCCTAGGCCTTCCGTGAAGTAACTTAGTGAAAACTGTGAAAAGTGAAAACTGTGAAATAAGATGTCTGCAGGTTTGTTCTAGCATTTGTCCTACACAAGAAACTGTGCACGTTTCTTTACTGTGTATCATCAGCATTACATTTGATAAGCTGAGGACGATAAGCATGTCTTCATATTGATTCTCGGAAATGGCATAACCGGTGGCAGTAACAGTAAGTTTACATAAATGAACCTGTTTCATACATTCAATCGCCATTGTTTTAGCAGCAGAGCTATTTGAAGGAATGAAGGTCAGTAGTAGACTGAGAAGTAATAGATGATGTTGAGCTATGAAGAGCCATGTTTTGAGACATTAGTGGGAGGTCGAGACTTGAGAGTGACGAGTTGTTGTTATGTCCTCCGGCAAAGTGCTTCAACAGCCACACTCGGTTGTTTAGTTGTTGTATTGCAGAATTTGTGGTGATACGTTTACACACAAGTCTTGCTAGATTTACTAGAAAGGCTATTCAGCGCTTACGGCTAATAGCAGAATCGCATACTCAATAGATGATTAATGATAATGCAGCAAATCGATCATGTGACCACTAGCCAGTCTCGTTATTGTCTATAAGTGGCTAGTGGTTGGGGGTAGGCAAAATCCACGTCGTTTCTGGTGAATATTTAATCAGTGTTATTTGTATTTTTCTGTGGAGGTGTTACTGTAAGCTGGGTGAGTGGCACGAGGGTCTGCATGGCATTAACGAGACATCAATCCCACAAGTCATTGAGTACTATGCCGAGGCGACGAAGCACGACGACAGCTGGTACAAGGCCTGGCATCTGTTCGCATATCTCAACTATGAGGCCGTACTTTTCTACAAGCAGCAGCGCCTACTGGCAGCCAGTGATGTAGCACCTGCTACTGCGCCGTCCATTGACAGTGCAGCTACTGCCAGACCAGCTGACGAATCACGTGCTGAGGTCAGTAGTAGTAGTAGTAGTTGTAGCACCAATGTTACAGTATCACTCCCAGACTGCCTGACAGATCGTTTATCGAGATCAGTAAGAATTTGATTAATTAGAATCAAAATCAAATTTAAGTTCAATCTTCATGTAGCTGTCATTTGAATATCTGTATTTGTATAAGAATTTGAATAGCCTGAATATGAATATGTGCAAGTGCAGTTATCTGCTTCCTTTGTACAGCTATGACTGGGTTCTTTTAGTCGATAGTGTTGTCAACTACCATCAGTTTTTTCTGTCGGCTGATTTTGTGCTGCGGTTTAACTCTATGGTATCTCTATGGTCTGTGCTGTGGTTTGACTTTATGGTGTCTCTAAGGAGTGTGCTGATTCCATTGTATCTCTATGTAGTGTGCTGTGGGGATTTGCTTGTAGGTGCAGTTGTCGGACTACTGTCGTACTGCTATGACGGGGTTTTTTCGGTCGATAGCGCTGTCAACTAGCGTCAACTCGCTGCAAGACACGCTGCGTCTGCTGACGCTGTGGTTTGAGTTTGGTCATTGGCAGGATGTCAATGATGTGCTCATGGAAGGCATTGGAACCGTTCAGATCGATAACTGGCTTCAGGTCTTTTATTCTTTTCCAACTTTTGTTTTATTTTTGTCTAGTAATATTTTGATACATTTGATTGCGCTGCAGCAAGAGCGTGCACAATTATTACAAGTTTCTTTTTGGGCACTTGGCCTAACTTAGTGTAATTCTGCCTAAACTAATCAGTGAAGCAAGAGCTAATTTTATTTTTATGCCTTCACTAACGTGGTGGCTGGAGGCATTATGTTTCCAGAGTGTTTGTGCGTCTGTGCGTCCGTCCATGCATGAGTCTCAAACAAACATTGTTAGCACAATATCTTAGGTATTTGTAGACAGAATTTGACCAAACTTTCACCGCTAGCGGACTTTGGGGCAAGGATAAATGCATCAAATTTTGGGGTTAAAAGGTCAAATGTCAAGGTCATGGTGGGATCAAATATGCCCCAAAATGCACTTTTTGGCCTTGTAGTTGTCACTTGTTGGTGGAGGCATTATAGTCGATGGAGTCTCAACCACCATCTAGTTTGTTGTAAAAACAAGTAAACTATTACTATTTCAGGTGATACCGCAGTTGATAGCACGCATTGACACGCCGCGCCAGCTGGTTGGCCGACTGATAACCCAGCTGTTGATGGACATTGGCAAGGCACATCCACAGGCTCTGGTTTACCCGCTGACAGTGGCAGCCAAGTCCAACACCCCAGCACGCAAGACCGCTGCCAGTAAAGTACTCAAGAGCATGTGCGAACACAGCAATACGCTCGTTCAACAGGCGCTGCTGGTAAGCTTTGTGTCATCGTATTCAGTGCTCAGTATTAAGTAAACGCAAAGTAACATATATTTTTTCCGGAATTAAAAGGTCTATAGGGCGGCCCTGATTTCCATTACCTTAGCCCTCCGCTAGACACCAGTTTACACTGGCAGATCATGGTTACAGGGCTAGCATTTTGCATGGTGTACCTGTTTACATGCCAGCTTTTGATGGTACTCACTGTGCTTACCCCATAGGGATGGCAAGGCTGAGTTGACCTGGATGGCTTGGTTACACAATGTATAGCAAGACAGTGTACCCAGGAATGGTCACCCATTTAAGTTCTAATTTAGCTTAGTGGCATAGAGTAACTTCTTTGATGTGACAGATGATTTTTCCACTGCACCAAGGCACCAACTGCATATGTTGTGAAAATTCTGACACAAGCCCCGCCTTCTCCTAGAACAAGTGACTTTGGACCCTGGCTTTTACTGAAACATTGGCAACTTGCCATAGTGAACTTTTTCTGTGCACAACTTATGTTATTTCAAATATGCTGCGAAGCATGATTGATTATGCTAAATTTTGTCGAGAGAAGTGTGCTATGAGTTACTTGCAACTGACACCTGGCAAGACCTGTTTTTTAAGTGAGTTTTAGCTCTCTGTCAAAGTAATATAATCATAAATGGTTTAATAATATGGACACTATAGCTGCATATTATTGGTCAACCAGCGACTTAAGCCAATTGGCTTGATCTCGAGATTGGCAGCCACCTGAAACTGTGCGCCATTCATCACATGAACTCGATGAACTCTCACAACGACATTGCCATGACGAGAGCACCTTAAACATTGTCGTTTGCATTGCTGTGATGCTGCTGCAGCTGCTGATTCTGCTAACCACCATTCTGTGTTGTGTTGCATTGTACAGATCAGCGAGGAGTTGATTCGTGTTGCTATACTGTGGCATGAGCTATGGCACGAGGGCCTCGAAGAGGCGTCGCGACTGTACTTTGGAGAGCGCAACATCAAGGGCATGTTCGCTGTGCTTGAACCTCTGCATCAGATGATGGAAGCCGGACCTCAGACGCTCAAAGAAACTGCCTTCAGCCAGGTATTATTGCGATATATAACGCAAGCATCTGATGATTTCTTGGTGGTTTTAACAGATAGAAAGTGATTTGTGTAATATCATGAGCATCAGCAGTAATGAGGGGCTTATGTTGGCCAAGTAATGAGCAGTATTTCTAGTGCCACAACAGTAAACTGTCGTATGAATAGGTCCAGGTATGAATCACAAAGAAAAAAAGGAAATTTTCGAGATGCCGCCGGAAGGCCAAGAGTTATAGTGCAGAAGTAATGTCTGAAAGAATGCCATTTCATAGTAAAAGTTAGAGCTGTCCAGCTTTAATCACATGATTAATTATTTTTATCATGCATTAAAAACAGGCTTAAGCTCATTTCTGGTTTATCATCAAACAACAGAAGGTCATCTTGCTACTGAACACTAAACAGTCTACCAGTAGTGACATGTCTATTCAGCAATAATCATAGTATGGCGTGAGACCTCAACTTCACAGCATAAATGGTGGATACATGATGCAATGAAAATTAGATTTGTAATTTGTTTGAAAGGTTAGTTTAACTACTTTCCAGCGTGATTATTGCCTGTCCAATGCAATAGTATAAAATCACCTGACTGTCCATGCGTGCTTGTGTTTGTTCGTTCAACTTTTCTTATGCCATATCTCCGAAACAGTGCAAGATAGACGCATGGTCACAATGGACCACCCATAGGAAGTCGCCCACTGCGATTTGAATGATCACGTGACCGATGACGTCACGTGACTCCAAAAAATCAAGGCCGTAACCCCATTATCTTTCAGGTGCCATATCTCCATAACAGTGCAAGATAGGCGCATGGTCACAATGGATCATTTATAGTAAAGCACTAATGACGAATAGAATGGTCATGTGACTGACAACGTTAATTGTTTAGTTATAATAATAGCAAAGGATGACAATAACATTGCTGCTGTGCAGTTAAAAATTAAACATTTTGATTTTTTTTACTAGTCTTAACAGTCCACTGATTATATTTATACGGACATATACTGTAAACTATCGAAGTGCATTGGACAGACTCCGTGTTCGTATGAACATTATCTTGTTTGTTGGTAATTTCTTGTAATGTATAAGCTCAGCGAGATAGTCTTGCAATTTTTTCTACTGCATCAAATTTCAATTACAGTCAATCGGTCAATTATTATTGGCTTAGCAGCAGAGCTATTTCAACTTTAAGAACATGTTGAGTCATCATAACACACGACAAAATTTGACAGCATTAGTAATACCGAGTCTTCAAACTAGTTCTCAAGCCCATGTGCAGGCTGGCTGATTAAACGCATTGTCGCAGTGTCGTCAAAGGTATGCTGTGGATTTTGACATTTGTGTGGATCTTGGGTGTGATAGCTGGTTCGTGGTTTTTTTTGTACCATGATATCGGATGGTGTTTGGTTCGGGAGCTTTTTCTACCACAGCACCAGAAGCCTGGAATCAATTACCTGCTAACATTTGCAACACTGCCACACACACTCAACTTTTAAACATATCTTGAAACATTGTTATTTAGCATTGCATACAGACTTTAGATTTTATCGTACAACAATCTGGGTTTTATTAGGGATCTGTTGTAGTGTTTAGGCTAAGTGTATTTCATTGTCAAGTGCTGCCATTTAGTACTGTGGGAAGCACTGTACAAAATATCGTGATGGATCGGCTGATTGATTATTGTGTGGCACGGCATGCAGGCTTATGGTCGTGATTTGGCAGAGGCGCAGGAATGGTGTCGTAAGTACCAGGTCTCACGCAATGTCAAGGATCTGACCCAGGCCTGGGATCTGTATTATCATGTCTTCCGAAGGATCACCAAACAGCTCCCTCAGGTCAGCCTTCCAACCAAATTCTTTATCTGCACCATGTTGCTAGAAACAGTTGTGGTAGTAGTAGCTGTAGCAGCAGGAGTAGCAGTAGTTGCGGTGATGCTATGGTTTTTGCCAACTATGCATTAACAATGATGAGCAGTAGTAACCTGAGCAGTATGTAACGTGTACAGTTGTCATCGCTAGAGCTGCAGTACGTCTCACCAAAGCTCAGATTACTTACTCAGATTACTTGTTAGTCTTGTAGGCTTACTGCATGACTTTCAGATTTTGTGCACTGACGTCCAAATTCTTTTAGCTTGGAAGTCATGATTTGCTGAAAATTCAAGTCTAATGAAAACCCTGCCCACACATCAGTGAAGTGACCTCTTACGACTGGTCTCTGTAATTAGAAGTCTCGACTTTTCTCGTTTGTCTCGACCGTAAAAGCCTCACGCACATACTCGGTACGGTATACCCGGTATGTCAGAATGTCAGCAAAAAGCTAACCTGGTCTGTTGTTTGTAGTACCTTTAATTCAGAAGTGGATTTTATTAGTCTGCCTGTAAACCATAGTTTTCGGGAGGACTTAAGTTTTACTGCAGATGTTTTTTTATTTCAATCATGAGATCTCCTAGATGCGTCGGCCGATCGGCGCGAAATTTTGCACGGTGGTCAGTCCTAGGCTGAATTTTATAATGCCGGTCCAAAATTTTGGGGGCTCACGCCAAAAAAATTTTAGGGGCCAAAAACATGCAAAATTTGGCCCAATTTCGGATGACTTCCAACTGCAGCGGCAAATGTCTTCGAAACAGATGCAGATATTCAAAATCAGACTAGGAGGTTTTGTATCAGGATTCCTCCCGCGTTGGTTGATAAAAGTGCGGTAAACATTGGTCCACTAATCATGGAGATTAAGCGGTGAAATTGTACCCACCCAAATCGATTTTTTCGGAAGACCATATTTCGGCCCCTAGGAGGTGCTGCACCCCCAAATTTTTACACGCGCTAGAGAATGACCAAGTATTACTAACGCACCCCCCACCGGGGACGGGGGTCCCCCTTACAATTTTTTTCAAAGAGGGGTCAAAAATTGGCTTAAAATATAGCGTATTAGCTGCAAGAACTTTGGAGCCAGGGGAGTAGCTTCATGAAACTGCTATGTGGCGTGCTGCTAGATGGGGGTGATAACCCGTGTACAACTTTTGGGGGGGCACCACCCCCTTAAAATTTGGGAGGGCACAAAACTTTCAAAATAGTACGTTTTACAACAACTTCGGAGTTTGACTGCAAATATCTCTGGACTGGATAGAGATATCGACAAGGGGTAAACAGCGTTATCAAGTGTGATTAATCCCGCGTTGAATAAAAAAAATTGGTGAACTTTGGTCAACTAACATCAGAGATTACGCGGCTAATGTTTACCCTCCCAAATTAACTTTTTGTAAGGCCATATTTCAGCCCCTAGAGGGTGCTGCACCCCCATATTTTTCCACGTGCTAGAGAATGACCAAGTCTTATGAGCGCACCCCCACCGGGGACGTGGGTGCGCCTTAGAATTTTTTTTCAAAGGTGGGTCCAAAATTGGCTTAAAATGTAGCGTATTAGCCACAAGAACTTTTGAGCCTAGAGGAGTAGCCCCATGATACTTTGCCACATGACGTGCTGCTAGATGGGAATGATAATGTGGGTACAACTTTTAGGGAGCACCGTTCCCTTAAAATTTGGGAGGGCACAAAACGTTCAAAAATCAGTGCGATTTATGACAACTTTTGCGTCTGACCTCAAATGTCTCTAAAACGAATAGGGATATCGACGAGCGGTAAAAAGCATTATCAAGCACAATTAATCCTGCGTTGAATAAAAAAAATTGTGGACTTTGGTCCACTAACACCAGAGATTACACGGCTAATGTTTACGCAGTACGCACCCTAAGTCAACTGTGTGTGTTTTGCATATGCTAATGCATTTAAGTGCAGGCCACGTGACTGCTACCGGAGGAATTTCACACCCATAAATTTTCCTCCCAATCGGACTTAGGGCGCCGGGTTGATTCACGTTGGGCTTTGCCCCAAATTTCTAGTTTTATTATTAGCCAACTATATTACCTGGTAATTGTGCAGTGGCGGATTCAAGAGGGAATGGGCGGGAGGGGGGCGGTCATCCGCCCCCTATTGACCAGATGCATCTTAAAACAAGTGAAAATTTTGCACCATAGTGCATTATTTTTGCCCCCTCCCCAGACTTCACCCCCTAAAGACGCCTAACGGCTTTTTTTTCGCGCATGCGCAGCCACGCCCCCTTTGAACCGATTGTAACCAAATTTTGCTTGTGGGGTCGGTTGGTCGATGTGATCACTGATGCCAAGTTTTATGGAAATCGGTTAAGGGGTTTCGAAGTTACAGGACCCTCCCCAAACGCCATTTCCTATACTTAACGTTCATCGCCCTTACAACAGTGTCAACGCTGCCGTGATGCACTCTGGCAGGCGTTTATTGGGGACCCGGCTATTATTAGAAGTTACACGATAAGTGCCATAGTGCTAATGCTATTAGTGGACGTTGTAAACCGATTCCCGAGGTGGCAGCACCGTCGAACACAGTATCACGAATACACGCTATATGTCTAGCTTACGCAATATACAGTCATTATTACCAGTGATGAACTGAATTATTGAGCTCACAATGACGCATTCGTACTACGAAAGTTTCTCTCGCTGTTCAGTTAGATTTGAGGAAATTTGGGATAAAGTAAACACCTTTATTACGTTGAAGCTGAGATAGACAAATAATTTTACCAGCCAGCCATGACATGTACGACTTCGTCTGACGACTGGACGACGAGTGAGAGTGATATTTTTGCATGCCGAAGTTCGTCAATTTTGGCAAACGTACAAAATATTTTCCGACTAAGGGCGCGCTGCACCAACGTCGTGCAAGTTTGAACTTGGGTCAAATCTGAATTTGGTCCTAGTTCAGCCGTAAATTACGTTGCACCAAAGGGGTTCAAGCGTTGATCTCCGTTCAATTCTGAACTGCCATCTGACCACCGATCAAATTTTTTGATCTCGGTTCAACTCGCGGTTACGCATGCGCACTAGGCAATAAATATTTTCCGTCATACTATTGCTGCAAAAAAATTGCCCGATTCGAATCTTATCCTGTTCAAAAAAACTTCCTCGTATCGAATTATGAGACTTTTAATGCAATTATACTGATGATCTGGATATGTTAGATTTCTACTATTATCGTTTTATGTTCTCTTTGTGCTCGATAAATTAACAAATAGATGAATAAATCGCATTTTTGGTGGCGATGTTTCGTTGGTACAGTAGGCCTAAACATACGAACGAATGCTAACCACAGCAACAAAAACTCATTCGTATCGATTTATAATTTAATTACGCTTGTGATCTGGATATGCTAGATTTTTGCTGCATCGGTTTTCTGAGGCGTTTTTGCTGGACACATTAATTAATGGATAAATAAACAGCATTCTAGAGTGCCAATGCGCCGTTGCTTCGCAGTAGCTACGGTAAACATATATCTTGACAACGGACGTAGAATAATTAATGAGTAACTATTGGAACACAAAATGCGTATTTTCGGAACTTTATCATGCAACTGCTGATGTAAAAATTGTGTGACAACTTCAGAGAAGCTTAAAATTTGAACAAATTACTGCAAATCGGTACTGGATTGTTTGGTAAGCATTGCGTGTGACTGTGATGTCACTGTAGTTGGCCCGTAAGCCGATCCGTGGTTGACCAATCAGCGTCATCCACGGTATAACCACGGTCGTTCAACTGAACGGGATCAGCTGATCCGAGTTCAACTTGGTGCAACGTAATTCAGCGTGAACTTGGTTCAGCATTTGATCTAGGTTCAGCTGAATTAAGATCACGAACGACGTTGGTGCAACGCGCCCTAAGTTGTAACAAATAATCTGAGTAAAGCTCATGTGACGTGCCGCAGCATCGGTGCTGTCACCTGGGGAATCGGTGTACAACGTGCAATAAAACAAGCTAATAGTTTAGAGACTGCCTTTGCGTTGCTCTAAACTTTTGCAGTGCCTCATCAGTAAACAGCTTCAAAGGTCGTTTGGACAAGCACTGGAAGGATTTTATGTTCACACTGGAACTTCCTCCAAGAACAGTCACACATTGTCACTGATGTACTGATCAGCAAAAGGCCACCAGGCCTACAAAGCCGCAAAAGATGGTAAATGGTAAATGGTAAAAGGGGGTAGGGGAGGCACCGCTCCCCCGTGCCCTTGCTCTTGTTCCCTTTTCCAGCTGCCCCCAGATGAAATTTTGATGGTGGTAAAGTGCCCTCTGGTAACCAAACACATCACAGTGACTTATTATTAAGCGTCATTTCTGCAAGACAAGGTAATTTTTGCATTTTCAAAAATAAAAACCATGCAATTAGTGCGGTTTCCATTGAATGTCTAAAAGCTAAAACCGCCTTTCAGCTTCAGTGAGGCTTTGCTCCCTCCCCCTGGACCTCCGACCTGGGGCTCTGCTCTTGGACCCTGCTACATCTTTCTGGTAAACACAGCAACTGAAATAAGGTCAGCATTTGGTCCACACACAGAAAAACTTATTGCCCCTCTGTGCCCTGCCTCTTGACTCCCTCGTTGCTACCCAGCTTCATATTCTTAGTGCCACCCATGGAGCCAACGTAATGTGACAATCTGTTTTTGACTGTTAATAAAATGCATTGGAAACCAACCACATGTTCAAAATGACCACTTTATTTTTGTGGACTTGTTGTGCAGCATGTTTCATGGTTGCACGCGCAACTTTTCGGTGTAGTGGAAGTTGGGCTTTGATGATGGTTGATAAGCAGTGTCGAGAGTGTAACGACCATTGTGGTTGACATAACAGATCCCAGTCAATGAGTGACGCCGACCAGAGTGATGCACGGCGTTTGGTATAGCTTACCAGCGGCAGCACGTGTGCGGGCTTCTATAGCTTCTATTAGAAGTTTTACGGAACGGGTCATGGTTGATCGCCGCAACACACCAGCAGCAGCAGCAGCAGCAGTCTCTTGCTGTTCAGATACACGGACAGACTGACAGAATTCAGTTCTAGCTGGTTTTTGAGAAGGTGCCTCCATATGGAAGACTCCTTTGACGTAGAAGGCCGAAACTCCAGGCTTGCCATGGACATGAAATTTTCCATCCATATTCATATCCATATCCACAGATTTTCTATGGATATATCCATGTCCACGGACGCCTATCCTGCGTGTGTGTTGCCTTCAATTCTTGCAAAATACAGCAGTACAAAAGTGACCATTTCTACCTTCCCTCTCCCCCCCAAAAAACATGACACAGACATTTCTCTTTTGAAATTGTTAAAAAGAAAAATAATACCAAGAAATAAGCACACATTTGCATTGAAATATGATCACAGTGCAGCACGGTAGGGCTGACACTGTTGTAAGGGCGATGAACGTTAAGTAGGCCTATAGGAAGTGGTGTTTGGGGGGTCCTGTAACTCCGGAACCCCTTAACCGATTTCCATAAAACTTTTTATCGGTGATCACATCGCCCACCCGACCACACAGGCAAAATTTAGTTACAGTCGGTTCAAAGGGGCCGTGGCTGCGCATGTGCGAAATTTGCCGTTAGGCATCTATTTTTTTGCTTTTTTTCCTTGCTCACGGCTACAGGTCCGCACGTTGGATCGACAAACGCCGCTAGTGGCTCAAACGAAGCGTCCTGAGGCCGGACACATTCCTTATATGGTTTCGATTAAAATTTTAAAAATTTACCCCTTTTTATGCCCCAATTTTTAAAATTTTGCATTACAGCCAATGGAGATTTTAAAGCGGTATAACTCGGCCCCCATAAAAGATAATTGCACGCTGTTTGCACCTACCCCCTATTTTTTGGCCCGGGCTATCCGATGGTGTCATTTAAATTTTTCCCTTGGTGACCCCCTTTGCCATGGCAATGAATGAGTCAAAAGTTGAAAACTGCAAAAATGGTTTTGGGGCGATATTATCACGTGTTGAAGTCCAGACTGGCCCTTACAAGACTAGCCATTTTAAATACTTGAAATAAAAATACAAAGACAGAAGTCGCAAGCCAAAACAATGTAGCTCAAATTTCTTGTTTTATTTAGCATGAATAAATGAGAAAATAAACAGTAAGAACAACATACAGAAAAATATTATAGAAAGACAAAGCATATAAGTATTGAGTTTAATTAGTAGCTGCACAGTGTGCCATCATAATATCCATGGGTATATCTATGGTTATCCATATCCACGACAACCTGCAAAACTCAGACCATTAAAATTTGCATTTTGTGCTGCAAATTTCATATACGCAGGTTGTCATAAGTACTAGTACTGGTGGTAGTTATAACCTGTGCAGTGTATACGTGTATAGTTGACTTCACTGGAGCTGCAGTACATCTCACCAAAGCTACTTAAAGTTAAGTTAAAAAGGAACTTATAAAGTGCCATAAAACTAAACGTGTGTAAAGATACAGAGGCGCTGAAAATAATTAACCTCTGCTGTGGCATGACACGGATCTCAGTACAGTAGTACCAGGCAGTACTGTAGTAGACTAGTAGTAGTAATTGTTGTTGTTGTATTAGAGTAGTAGTAGTAGCAGTAGCAGTAGCAGTAGCAGTAGTAGCAATAACCCGTATACGTGCTTAGTTGACGTCTCTGGAGCTACAATATGTCTCGCCGAAGCTACTGCTCTGTCACGACATGGAGCTGGCAGTACCAGGCACATATGACCCCAACCAGCCAGTGATTCAGATTCAACATTTACAGACCAATATGCAGGTCATCACGTCCAAACAACGACCTCGCAAACTCAGCATCTTCGGTCAGTTCAATCGACTCAATGCAGCCTCTGATTCTTCGACATTTTAATTAACTGTTTACAATAACAATTTCAGTTAGTTTTAGTTTTTTCAAGAAATATTGTTAGATTGTGACCAATCGAATGTACTCCTCGTGCGCATCATTTTTTTTTATTCTTCTAAGAGCTTTTTTGTTCCTTTTGGCTTGTATTAGAGACCCGGCATCTAATTGAGACCATTTAATATTATACTAATAGTGACTGGCGTCGAGGTCGTTATTGGAAATTGTCTCCCCGAAATTCATAAAATATTGCCTGATTTTAGAAACTGAGAGGAAAAAATTCCCAATAATGGTCGATGACGCTAGTTGCCATTTGTCTTGTTATACCTCAACACATGCGTCTATCTGGCACCCTTACGGAGATATGGTGCCTCACAAATAATGGGGTCACAACCTTGATTTTTACGGGTCACGTGACATCATCAGTCACGTGACCGTTCGACTCCTGGCGGTCGACTTCCTGTGGGTGGTCCATTGTGACCATGCGTTTGTCTGGCACCATTATGGAGATATGGCCCTTTGAAATTCTTCCCGAAAGGCTCTTCCAGGAACAGAGGTTGGTCGTCAGTCGGTCCTCAATATTACACTGATCTCATATGCTCCTCTTTGCTACATTAGGAACGTAGCATGCGAGGAGTAAAAAAAAGTAAGGGGTAAAAAGTTGTCTGTTGTCTTTAATGGTAGCCTATTTGAGGCTAAAGAGCACAGTGATCCCTTGTGGCAGGTGATGCTCTGATACAGGTGAACAAGCCCCACCTTAGCAGTAGCCTAGCAGGCTGATGCTCGTATATTTGTCTGCTCGGGAGATACAAATGGCTGATTTGATCTCAGTGTTGATTATTTACTGAGATGGTTGTTTGCAGACAGTCACCTTTCTTTGAGTCCAAGTACACTGTGTCCCCAAAAAAACGTTTCTCTTTGTCATTTTCCATATCTTCGCCAAATATTAACCGATTTTCAAAATTCTTTCACTGACACATACTGCGGACAATTAGCAATTAAGTGGCTGTTAAATATCCCAACACACTTTAACTGCGTTGCTACACTACCATGTGAAACACAAATTTTCAAAAATTACTAAAATCACTATAATAGGCCTACATATGCAAAAAATCGTTTTCTGAAGCAAATTTACTAATTTTTATACGAAAATTGAATGACGTTTAGTGTTACATTCATTTTTGATGTTTGTAAACAAAAGCAGATGATATTGTGGTAAATAATAGTTTTTAATGCACTGACGATATACCAGTGATGTAATGTGCCATTTAGCAGTGGAGACAAGGCTCTGATAAGGAAGTTGTACCAATTCCAAAAATACAGTTTTTGGTGGGGAAAGAGTGAGAATGTTATTAAAAGAGATTTGAGAAACATGCAGCACCGACCAAAGGCATGAAACCAGCAGACTGAAGCATACACGCACTGAAGAGAACGTGACCACTGTGGATGAAATGGTACGCTTGCTAAATCACAAAGGCCAGAAACAAACATATCGTTCAATACACCAGATATCCAAAGCAGAGATGTGCACGAGACCTTCTGAGCCGAGACCGAGACGAGACCAAGATGAGACGTTGCAGCTTCCCAGACGCTGGCCGAGACCTTGAAGCTCCCGACACTCTCGAGAGTCTCGCGAGCTTCAACGTCTCGCCGAGACGTTTTCCGTGACGTGTGGTGAAACATGTTGACAATGAAATAAACAAGAAATCTGAGCTATTGCTCATGAGACGTGCAAGAGCCTATAGCAGTTTTTGTTCGCAGCTGATCTTAGTCTATCTCCGTCCATTTCGGCGCAATTCACTCAATAATTTTACATAGTGGTTTGTAGTGCTATTAAACTGATTCCCGAGATGGCAGCACCGTCGAGCAAAGTATCACAAATATATGCAGTAGATCCATAGCTTACGCAATATACTGTATAGTGTGCATCGGAATGAGAAGTTAATTAAATTATTGCGTTCACAACGATGCATTCATACAACAAAGGTTTCTGTCGCCCTTTGTTGAAATTTGGGATAAAGTAAACACCTTTATTACCGTCATGCCGAAAAAAAACAAATGTTTTTATTCACCACTAATGACACTCCTGGCAAGCTCGCCAATTTGTTGCGATGGTATATTTTTGCTTGCCAAAATTCGTCAATTTTGGCAATCAGACTGACAAAATTATAACAAGTAAACCGAGCAAAGCTCACGTGACGTGACAGAGCATCGGTGCTGCCACCTGAGGTATCATTCAGTGTACAACGTGCAGTAAAATAACTGTGTTTTGAAAGGGTAACCGAATAGCAACGAGGAAGTATTTAAACAGGCAGGGTTATATCGTACACTTGAGAAAAAAATACGTCAACGGCAGCTTGCTTCCCTGCGGATCGAATCGGATCGGCGCTTATCCAACGACGCTCGTGACATCTGGATGTGCACGCTCGCTTGAATGATTGGTTGACGTCGGTGATGTCGTACCGCAACCCCCGCCATGCGCCATGCTCACTTGTCATGCTGGCGGCTGCCATCAGCGGGCCACGGTAGAGGCGCCTGGGAAGATGAGACGTCACGTCGGCAGCGACCTGATCGTAAATTGCTTCCTTGGCGCATTGGGCGGACATCGCTAACCAGCCAGACGTTCCGCCCATAGAAGCTATTTCGGCAGGCGGGAATCGTCCATTCGGCACACAGGTCCAAACCATCGAAGACGATTCCACTGGACCCGCTTCCCAACAGTGGGCTGATACATGCATCAGTGGCGTATGGTATCATTCCGTAGCTGGTAGCGTCGAGTTACCTCTAGGATTCGGCGGAGACAGCTCATCTGGAAAACCTCTAGTTTCATCACGTCGGTTGACAACAGCGTCTAGCACTCAAAAGCGTATACAACAAAGTGATGATGACAACAGCGTTGAAGATTTTCATCTTCGTCCTTAAACTGATGTTATGTCGTTTTCAGACGCTCTCCTTAAGTCGAGCAAAGACACCAGATTCTTTGCCGATTCGACAGTCTACCTCGTCCGAAGATGCAGTGGAATCATCGAAAAGGGAAAAACCCAGGTAGACGAAGGTAGGCACAACTTCGAGTGAAGTGCCGTCAAGGGTGATCACTGGGGCGTCATATCCAAAATTCACCACCTTGGTTTTCGGCTCGCTGATCCTACTCTTAACTTTGCGACTGCAGAGACTACGTTGTCTAGAAATGTTCGATCAGCTTCAACGGAGTCAGGCAGAAGTGCGATGTCATCGGCGTAGTCCAGGTCTTGCTTTCACTGACAAATCCTTGTCGACAACAAATGGGGGAAGCACCAGTGTGATTTATGATCCAGTCAGTGATAATATTAACAAGAAATCTGACGAGACCTAGTAGGCCGAGACTGAGACATGTTGCTCTGAGACCGAGACGAGACCCGAGACGTATCGGTCCGAGATCGAGACGCTACCGAGACGTTGAGGATCTTGTTCGAGATGAGATCGAGATGAGGCGTTAGTACGTCTCGAGACTGTCTCGAGACCAAGACGTCTCGACCGAGACCACATCCCTGATTCAAAGACACAGATCTGACAAAGTTTAACATTGTACAGATATTTCACTGCATTTTTAGCTGGAAGTGTAATTTGCTTACCAACACGCTGTCTGTGATTGATAGGTTTTCTTGCATCTATATTTCACAAGGTAGTGTAGCGACACAGTTAATGTGTGGTGGGATATTTAGTAATCACTTTATTGCTAATTGTCCACAAAATGTACTAGTGAAAGAATTTTGAAAATCGGTAAATATTTGGCCAACATATAGACAATCACAAAGTAGGACGTTTTTTGGGACACAGTGTAGTAACCACTTGATAGTGACCTGATCGAGAGTCGAACCCATGACATCTTTCGATTTTAAGTTTAACATCAACTATTACACCACCTAGCTACCTTTTACTCGTTTACTTACTGATTACAGTGTGATTTATATTCAGCTGTTCATGTAACACCTTTGGTTAGTTATCGTGTTTCATTAGTTATTTTTTTTTTTGTTTATTTGCCTACTTACTGGTGGGTGTATTGTCATGCGTTATGTGTTTTCGACGTGAAACTTGCAGGCAGCAACGGCCATGAATATCAGTTTTTACTGAAAGGCCACGAGGACCTACGCCAGGATGAAAGGGTTATGCAGCTGTTTGGGCTTGTCAACTCTCTGCTGCTTAGCAACCCAGAGACACTTCGACGTAACCTCACGTATGTACATGTAGTAGTAGTAAAGTAGCAGTTAGTACTAGCATTAGTAGCAATGGTAGCAAAAGCAGTTGTACACCATGGTCCATAAAAAACGTGCCACTTTTATTTTTTTTTGAATAGCTCTGTGAAACATTGGCCAATTTTAGTAATTTTTGGCGTGCAACATCAAGAAGTAGCTTGATACAAATGACTGTAGTTTGGGCCACCTCACTTTAATACTGTCGCTACACTACCTTGTGAAATGCAGAAGTCATAGTTTGGCCATTCAAAACAATGAATTCATACTGGGTAGCTCATGTGTCGGCTCAGAAATGATTAACTGAATAGCATCAAACAGGATTGGCAACTATTTTATCTTAAAAAGTCACATGTGTCATATCACATCATTTTTATTACAACATGTGCTTAAAATGTCCTCCTCTAGTAATAATGCAAGCTGCAAATGTTGACACCACTCGTCAGCAGCAGGTTCAATAACTTGCATTTCACTAGGTAATGTAATGACAGTATTAAAATGAGGTGATCAAAATTAGAGTCATTTGTGTTGAGTTTCTTCCTGATGTTGTGTGCCAAAAATTACTAAAATCAGTCAATGTTTCATGGAGCTGTTCAAAGAATAAAAGTGGCACGTTTTTTATAGACCATGGTGTACTGATAGCAGCAGCATCAATCATGGTGTTGGTGATGACGTCAAATGTAGATTTATATAGCTCACTGTCGTAAAACCTGATGATGGTTAGTTGGACAAAAATAGCTAAATTACGTGCCGAACTTTTTTACTTGCATGCCAAACTCGAGGACTTGTTATATTTTTCTGCATTTTTAGCCGACCATACTTAAGTAATGGTCAAGCTGTTGTCATGGTTGTCGTCTATCCATCTGTCTCAGATGTACTGTGGCTAAATGATGCAAGATAGGGCCTAGGTTGCTGTAGATCACTAATAGGAAGTTGCATATTGGCTTTCAAATGACATATAAATCGATGACCTTGGATGACCTTGAAAGCCATTACGCGCTATTGTGACTAAATGGTGCAAGATAGGGCTTAGGTTGCTATTGATCATTGATACGAAGTCGCATATTGGCTTTCAAATGAAATGACAGTTATTGACCTTGGATCACAACCAGTACGGTCGGACATTCTAGCGACAGCTGGGCTTCTTTTTTTGTTTTGGAGTTGGTAGTTTGCAAACAATACATTTTTATTGAACCTAAAGCAGCTTTGTCCAGCTGTTTATCCTGAGTCTGCCAATTGCAATTGCACTTGTTACAAATGACACGGACCGAGCCAATCTACTAAATGAGTATTTTTGTTCAGTTAGTGTACCTGACAATGGAATAGTGCCTAACTTCAGCGATAAATCGGGTAGCGGCAAATTAGACAGCGTAGTATTCAGCAGAAATGTTGTCATGAAAGCAATTAAGAAACTAAAACCTAATTTGTCTGCAGGCCCAGATGGCTACCCTCCGGTGTTTATACGCAA
>Ga0209367_1001285_pt1 | contig 30223 bp, 17 predicted proteins | sample WorMetLIZISLAND2_FD_187412 | JGI IMG/M metagenome (GOLD analysis project Ga0209367, IMG submission 187412) | Marine gutless worms symbiont microbial communities from Max Planck institute for Marine Microbiology, Germany - Olavius geniculatus... ...
GTGTGGGACAACCCTGCAGGAGTTAAGCCACGCTGCCCTAGATAGGCAGCGGTGGGCAGCGATAGTAAGAATGGCGTCAGACACCAACGGGCATTGAGCCCACGGTTGTCGATGATGATGATGACAGCACTATGTGCTAAGCGCGTAGTAGCTGTTGTGATTTTGTTCGTCTGTCCATCCGTCTGTTTGTCTGGTTATGCCTGTTACGTCTTGTAGTACTCAACCAAGCTTAGGTGAGATAGAGAGTGGTTTTGATCGCATATGATTGATAGCTAGGGCCCACAGTTTTCCGCGGCAAATTTTACCAAATTCTGCGGGCCAGTTCGCAAAATTCCGCGGCTCACCGCAGCAAAATTGTCCAAATTTCGCGGCATACCGCGGCCTTCCGTTTGTACGTAAACTAAGCTTTATTCTGTTGAAAAAAACTTCAGTTTTTGGATGCTGGCATGGTGCTCAGTTATAGCAACTGCAAAGGAAATTATCGATTTTTTTTCTTTTCAAAAGTGCAATTTGTCAGTAAGTCGCATTGTGTTAATTTACGATTGTGTCGTATACGATGGCAATTATTAGTAAGGACGCAGTTTTAGGCAGTTCAGTTTGATTTTTACCCACGATATAGTTAGTTTAAAGCTGACGATCGTACTAATCATCGGTCATTTCTTAACTTCTGAAAGGGCAAGTTCCTCTACTCGGATCGAAATTCCGCGGCCCGCGGAAAACTGTGGTCCCCGATGATAGCCATAACGTAAAGCTGAAGTTTCTTGTGATCAAATTTCGTGCCAGTTGGTGAGAAGATTTCTCTCGAACGAGGGCGTCAAAGAACAGTAAATTTATCCCCTTAAGAAATCGTTATTCTACCGCTCTTAACTCGTCTAGCGTGATAACCGTTACCGGCAGACACAATGCTGCTGACAAACACTGTTGACGAGCTTTTCGGGGGTACCAACAACAGCCTTGACTTTAAAACGACCCTGAAGCTCAAAAAAAAGGAATTTCAGTTGCTGTAGGTATAATATGCAATATAATAGCAGTTGATTCCGGCGTTGAAGACGATCGTTGGACTGCTTCAGCGAATTGAAGGCAATCAGAAGCAGCTGATGCTTAAGCAAATCCACCTGGAAAATAACATCAGCCGAGTCACATCTCTACTGGTCGGCTTGTTTGCCATAATACTGTTGCATTTTTTATTATTTCATCACTGGCGGATCCAGAGGGGTAACCCGGTCATGCCCCTCTGACTTTTCCGGTATAAAGCAGGCAACTGTGGTCCACAATCGTTGTTTTAGTTTAAAACAGGCCAGGTAGCCCACTATAGCCCATATGCTTTCGGGATTCATCACAAATCTCGATGAATAATTGTGACATGTGTCTGTGATAATTGGTAGTTCAGTAATTGGTAGTGCCGACATTTTTGAATCAATATTTGCTCATATGTAACTGATTTAACATTACTGACATTTCATCACTAGTATTTGTGCCATTAGCAGTTTAACTGTGCGACGCAGCTGATTTTAGTTTCCCTTTTTTTCATTTTCCTTGACCACTTTGGAATTCCTATTTCCTGACTTTTCCAGGTTTTCCAGGTCACCCTGTTAGAGTGTTGTATTGCATGTGTGTGTTTGTGAGCGCTTGATGGCTGCAGCTTCAAATGTTCGCTCAGCAAGCCGCTAAAAATCGACCGAACGCAACCGTCGCTGGTCAGTTTATTGAACAATTTCACATAACCGTTCTGTTATGAGTTTAACTGTATAGCTGCGCACTACACTGTGTTTAAATTGTTTATAAAGGCGCCCTTTTCTTTATTTCATAATTCAGTCAAAAATGTTATTCTTATTCGAAAATTGTCGTCTAGAGATGCAAAATTTGGGACCGAAACCCCCTTTTTTATTTTGGGAAAGTTTAGTGACAAAATTGAAGTTTTGAACTTGAAGACAAATATTTTTTCTGTCGGAAATTCTCAGCTGTGTGGTTAGTCAGTTCACTCTGTACGCGCTTCAAGCAGTCGCCTGCATTGAGAAGTACACTTTGAGCAGGGCCGTATTCAAGGGGAGAGGTGTTAGCGGGTTTAAACCTTTCCCCGAAATGTTGGGAAGTTTTTTATACTTAATGTGACAGTTCTGCGTACAACAGAACAGTTTAAAATATATTCTGCTCGCTTCGCTTGCAGATTATTTGTACCTCCACTTTTAAGTTTGTTCTGCAGCCCTTGTTTGCCTTCATTGTTTAAACTGCACACACTAATTTTCGTCACCTCATTGAGTTTATTCTGAGGAAAAGAATTAAAATTGTTGCCAGCAGATGCCATATTTTAAGGCTAAAATGCACCAAATTCGATTTCGGTTAAGGCTCTGCCCCATACCCTGCTGGGGAACTCACAGCGCTCCTTCAGACCCCTAGCTGGATTTGAGGGGTCCTACTTAACTAAGAGAACGAAAGGGTGAAAGGGGAGGGGAAGAGATAAACGGAGGAAGGAGAAAAACGAAAGGGGTGAGGGGAAAAGGAGAGGTAGTCTATTATGAATGTGGACGCCCTTGAGTGTCAAACGTGTGATTGACTGCATAAATGTAGGCTAATAAACGTTTTTTTTAAAGTTTTTTACGCTTTTTAACGTTAATTTATTTTTAAACGTTTATAAATCGTTTTGGACGCGCAATCTATCGCACGGTTGTCGTCTCTCTGTCGTGTCTGTTCGTCACAGATGTATTGTGGCTAAATGGTGCGAGATAAGGCCACGTATAAACGGTTGATATTGATCACTATTAGGAAATCGTATATTGGCTTTCAAATGACATGTAAATCATTCACTTTAGATGATTTTGAAGGTTAGTAGGCGCTATTGTGGCTAAACGCTGACAGATAGAACCAAAGTTGCTAATCATCTCTAATAGGAAATTGCGTAAGCCCTTTCAGATGAGATGAAAATCGTTGACCTTGGATGACCTTGAAGGTCAGTACTGCAACAGGAACTGTAAGCGTATAGGCTGTATCGTGTCTTCCTTAATGACAGCTGGGCTTTCTTGTTTTTTGTCACGTTTTTACGTTTTTAGCTTTTTTCAAGGATTGCTTTTTACATCTATGATTGGCTGTGCATTTTAGCTGATGACGCCGCTAATCAGTCATCATCGTCATCATCATCATCATCAGCAGCAGCAGCAGCAGCAAGACATCATCGCAGTAGTGCGGCAGGCGTGACAAATGACGACAGATTACGTCAGCGACCGCGTGAGCCATATGACGCCGCAGTGACGTCGTCTCAGCGTCATCAGGCCGGCCATAACGACGACGTCACTCACGCGAGCTCTCGAGTTCATCCACTTGGCGTCAAAACTTATACAGCACAACCACAGCTGAGACCTCCTCCTCTGAGTGGATGGGATCGGTTTAGTGGGCGTGGCGACCTTGCTGCTGATGGGCGTGGTCAAACCAACCAACTGGCAGTCGGGGGGCGTGGCCTGCAGCCCGGCGATGGGCGTGGCCAGACTGGTCAGGGGCGTGGCGACCTCCTTGATGGGCGTGATCGAGCAGACAGACCCCGTGATAGGCGTGGTCAGACTGACGACAAACCACGCCCATCGTTGATGGATAGTTTTAGCAGTAGGCTGGGGCGTAGGCGTCGTCATCGCACACTGTACTGACGTTATAAACAATATTGACACGTCTGGTCTGCAGTGAGTGAGACAAGTTTGTTGTTGGCTTCGGTGCCGCATATAACTACTACTTACTTAAGTACAGTGTTATTAGTATGCAAACATTATTAAATAGTCCGTTTTAGTTTTTCTTCTCTGCTTATGCTTTGAAAGGTTCATAAATTTCTAATATGTGACCAGTTTCATAGTGGGTTGAAAAAGTAGGCAGTCAGGAAGAAAGTTCCAGTTTTCTGACAGACACTGCCAATTATCGGTGCTCAAAATTTTAATTTAATTTTTCTTTAGTTGCTCAAAATGTGAGATTTCAGTCCCAATTTAAATTTCACGTTTTTTGCAAGAGTATTTTTAGACAATTTTTCGATAGCCCAAAATTCACCCCCTCCTCTCCCCTGCCTGCGCTTCCGCCCACGACGCCACTGTTGCTGTAGCTAACCTAGGCTTATGCTGATACAAACTGGCGAGTATACCTTACTTTACCTTAACTTACCTCCGGGGTGGACAGGTTCTTACACCTGCCCAGCGCTGAGGCCGTATTAGTTCGGCCCAATGCGCGTCCCCGAATGTAACCACAATGTTACAGTTAACGGCTATAAAGCCATAGACGGCTGGGAAACCGTAAATAGACGGCTGTAAAGCCGTAAATAGACGGCTAGGCCCCTATAAAGCCGTAGTCGGTTGTGAAGCCGAAACCAACACAAAAGCACTGGTAATTACGTGTAGCAGTCTCCTCTCACGGCCGGGTTTGGTCAGCTCTTAGTTAGCTCCTCACCTCCAGATTTCAGAAATCTTTCGGGTCATCGGTGCAAAGCCCCACCGCCACGACAAGGTGGCTGACCACGGTGGGGACTGGCGGGTAATAATTTAGTTTGCCATAGATTTTTACAGCCGATTGTATTGGTGCAAATTAAGTTTGGAATTTAAGAGTATTGCTTTCGACGGGAAAAAGAGAAAAATAGGGAAGGGAAGAGGAAATTGGGGAAGAGAGGAAACTGAAGGAAATGGGAGGAGAACGGAAGGACAGAGGGAAGGAAGGCGCGGTCTCCAATTCACATTTCTAGCTAAGCTGCACTGTTTTGACGCTTGACTATATATATCATCATCGTTATCACTACGAACTTATTAACTGGTATTTGCAAACTGCACTTCAAGAAACGTTACAACACGACAAAAACACGTAGAAACACTAAAAAATAAAAACCCAAAAATAAAACGATAGTCACTTACGGTTTGAATAAGATTAATTTAGCTGACGTTTTTTGACGTTCAGTATAAAATGATCATTACTTACTTACTTATTTAGTGGTTTTGGCCTTGCAGACTAACTTGCTTGGAATTTGCTTTCGCCTCCAGGACTATTGGATTTGGCTGCGCTGCTTAATCCAATTGGGTAGGCCCATAGCTCTATATTTAGAATAGCCTTATATTTAGAATATAGGGCTATGGGTAGGCCTATAGGCATTTCCAGGTGGCTCTAAAATTGTGGCTGGAGAACATAATGTTACCAACTGATCTATGGAGAGAAGAGATTATGTCGCGGCTCGACATTATTTGTGAGAATTGCGCTAGCCTACGGTTCACGCTGAAAAAGCCTGGAACTCACTGTTGACTCGAGTGATTACGATCAGCGGCCTATGGGTAATCGATATTTTGACTACTGTAACATCACTAATTCTCCCAGTGGTAGTCAATATTCTATGTAAACAGTACGTTGGAAGATTGTTTTTCCTTCTTTTTTTATCTGCCTTAAACACGACGAAAGCTGGTCAGTGTCGATATTGCGCATTATATGACCCTAACCTTGTAATTCGACTGCCGGTTAGTAAGTTGGCGATGCTTGGAGCCGGTAGTCTCACGCTGAGTCAGCTGTAGGCTAGCCGACGATGACAGCGGACAGTTGACGCTGTGTGCCATGGCTAAGTCAGCTGTTGCTGCTACTGCTGAGGGCAGTGGTAAAATGCCAGGCGCGAGGTGGGTATAGTGCGAGGGAGCGTGCGAGGAATTCGTGCGAGGATTAGGGTAATTAGCGAGGCGGCATGCGAGGCCGCGCGGTATTGTGCGCTGTTGTGGAGGGAGGGTGAGTAACAGTCGGCGTCAAGGCACCATTCATTGTGTAAAATAGGCCTACAGTGTAATACCAAGACGTTCGTTTTATGAAAGAAAAATTATTTAATTTCAAATAAAAACGCAACTATCAGTGCTCACACAAAAAGTCAGTTTAAAAAGTTATAACGCCCAAAGGAAATTGTTGTTGTCAGTAGGATAATGCTGTGATGCATAGGGTCACAAATGAGGACAGATGCACGTTCGTACACTTTGGCACGGACACTGTGATAGCATGCCTATGAAGCAGAATTTTTAGTAAGCCTAATCTGCTGTGATCGATTAAATATAGGCCCATTTAATCTCAAGTACCCTCCCAACTGTGAGGAATCTATTTATAGCTGACCAATTGCGTGCCGCTTTGCACGCTCTTTCACACTATACCCTCCTCGCACCTCACAGTTTACCCGACCCCAGCTGCTGATGATGATCAAATTGATGGTACCTATAACAAGAGGTTTATCGAGTTATCTAATGACGGTGTTTTTGTTCGGCAGTATGAATGTCAGTTTTGCAGCAGTTTTGGGTTTACTTCGGTTCTGGCCATGGGTAATCTGCAGATCGACTGATTTGCGGACTGTGGCCTAACCAACAGGCATTTTGCAAACCAAATCAGCAGATGGGGCGGTCCAGACTAAGGATGGCCTAGAGTGGCCCAACCTGTCAGGTGCGGTATAGTGTTCATTGGGAGTTAGCTGATAGGATGTTGGAGGAGCTCCAGACTGAGATGGTGACAGCTGAACTTGATCGCAGAGTGCACACTGTAAAGAAATGCTCCGAATTGTGAATTTGCTGTTAGAAGTACCAGTACACACAGTAGTTTCAATAAATCATAATAGGTCAAGTAGTTAACGGCCATGCTAGAAAATCTCTGTCTTCGTGCTATCACCCTGTCAAGTCTGCAATTGGGCGTATAGAGGTTAGAGGCTTTTGCTGGTCTATCGGTGTCTAATGTACGTCGATGGGCTCCACATGATGGTTGTAGATGTTTATTGATTGCTTGGAAGGTCTTATTGCCATATTGTCATATTAGTTTGTCTGCAAGTGTCAGGTTTGATATCACTTCCAGTCACACAGTGTCACATCATTCACATTTGGCTGCCTGTTAACTTGCCCTGTTACCTCGGGGCATCAGCTCATGATGTTTTAGTAAGATCCCATGCAGTCAGTGTAGTGGCTACTTGCTGTCAAGTAAACCATACTACTGGCATTGATGTGTATTGATATCTTTAACTATTGTGTGTGTAGTGGTGACTGGTGTCAGTTGGTTTGCCAGTGTCTTAATTGTGTTTTGTTTGAACTGATCACAGAAGACAATAAGTATGCAACCTAACCAGCCACAAGCCTACAGCATGCAAGGTACGCAGACTGACACTGTGAAGTCAGTCTACGCAGTCTTGCAGTTTTTTCACTAATGCTAGTATGCTGAGTGTAGCTGTATTATGCATGTGATTTTTATGAGAAAAACTGGTTGGGATTTTATGACGTTTGATTAACTGGTATACGGAATTTTCAGTATTTTTGTTTTTTTAGCTTAAACGTTTGTTCCATTCATTCCATTTTGTTTGTAATGTAATATGAATGCTGTTTCTTGTTAGTGTTTTTAAAATATTTTGCATCTTAAAAAGGGACCACTTTTTTGCTTATAACTTTGACATCCAAATGTTACAAATTTCTTGTTACAGCTGTGTGTCAGTAATCAGTTGACATAAGTCTATGTTATGAGCAAAGAAGTAGGTACAAATAACAGTTGCTTGCTTCTACATGTAATTAGTGGTTGGCACCCATGGTGATTAGCTACGTTTAATGTGTGTATCTGTTATGTTGTATATCAGAGACTGGAGGTCAACCAGTAATGGCACCTCAGCAAGGATATCCACCCGCAGTAGGCGCTGGTGATCAAACAGGTTATCCACAACCCCCACCTGGAGCATATTTTCAGCCTGGATATTCACAACCAGGTTATCCGCAGCCAGGATATCCAGGATATCCGCAACCAGGCTATCCACAGCCTGGGTATCCACAACCTGCTGGTCCATATGGAGCTCCTCCTGCTGGTAATGTGGTGTATTCATTAATAATGATCCATGTCTTTACATGTCACACATGTCTTGACTAAATGTCTGATGTTCTAAATGACTTGCGGCCAAAAAAAATTTAATGGATTAATGTTCTTGATGATTATTCAGTTAATTAGGTTATTCAGTTAATTAGGTCATTAGTCATTAGTTTCTGCAAGGGTTGGTTTTTGCGAGCATAAAACTGTTTCTGCCACTAGACGTTTAAACTGGTCTAAACCAGCAAAAACTTGGCTCAGAGCAGCAGTTACTTAAAAGCGTTTATTGCACTGATATGTATACTGAAACTAATTATGGCATTTCAGAAGCAAAATTCACTATTTTACAACACATTTGCAGCTATATTGCACAATTTCATTGTCAGCAAATTAGTGTAAAAACATAGGAATTGTTTGAGGTAGCAGAAACTGACAGTAGCCTATTTTTGTCAATGAGTTTTGGCCGATTTAAACTGTTTGGCTGTATCAGTTTAGATGACATTTAACCTGCCAGTTCTGGCTGCTGCGGCTAATGATAATGATGATGATGGTGGTGGTGATGCAGCAGGCAGTCAGCCAGTACAGAGAGCACCACAGTTCATGGAAGCACCTGCTGCTGTGCCGGGTGTGCCTCCAGGCCTTGAGTATCTCACTCAGATTGACCAGCTGCTTGTCCACCAGCAAGTCGAGATCTTTGAGAGTTTGTATTGATTTCGGCTTCTTTATATAGGGTTTCACGTTTCCTGGAACGTCTTGGATTTTTTTTCTTTATATTTTAGGACCTGGAAAGTACTGTACAACAAGTTTGGAAATTAAAACTTAATGTTCTTTTAGAGTTCTGGAAGATGTAAAATCCTGGATGGTTGTTAATTTTTGGTGGGTCAGTATAAACAATGTGTAGCAGTAATAGCATAGCGTAGCATTTTTGTCTTTATTTTTAACCATTGGCTGGTTCCCAGAAGGTCTTGGAAAAACTTTTTGATGATTTAGAAAAATCCTGTAAATTTTTGTCAGTATAAGTATGGAAACATTGTCATTGGTCTTTGCATCTATCATCATCATATCATATCGTATTTAAAATTTATAATGTTACGATTACATGATAAAAGATCATTGATGCATTACAGCATTAGTACAAAGTACGCAGTAACATCTGATTAAGAACAGTGACATCACGATTGTTCACAGACACCATTTAAAACACTTGCTTATCTCAGCTCGGCTAATCTCTGTTTGCAGGCTGCTCAGTTGATTACTGATGGTCTGCTGAATTCTGCTTTGTTGATCTGTTTACTTTTTTTCAGTTAATCTTTCATGTCAATAGCTGACCGTGGGAAAGAGTTGACATCGGATGGGGGCTCCTCACCACTTCACTGTCTGGTGCTTATTAGCAACTCACCCATTGTCTTTTCCATTCATTCAAACATGCCAAGTCTCACCCTCCTCTCTCACCCAGGGTGAACACGGTACAGCGCTGCAGGCATATCAGCTTTGATCACAGCTGATCACTCCCATTGTGTGGCGAGAGGAGAGGGTGAGACGAGTCACTCAAGAAGTGTCGTGGTACCCTCGTCTGTTATTTCGCAGTTAACGGTTAACAGGATCGGCAGTTTCAGGCTTGGTCCTGAAGGCAAGATCGGTTAACCAGTCAACCGATTAACCATTAACAACCCTAGCGTTAATCTGCGTCACTGTCTTCAGCAGCAAGGTTGCTGTTACTGACCCAGCACATGAATAGATGTCAAATATCAACAGTAGATTTATGTTGTCCATTCTTGTAAAAATCTCTAATGTGCTGAGTACATCAGTACTGGGAGAACGAGAAACGTCTTCATCGACTGTCTGAAAGTGTCCATTGTACATATCGGATCCCGAAGGTCATTGGGCAGTGAGTTTTATACAGTTGGGCCACCAACAGAAAACGCCCAGTGGTTGTATGTACTGATAGCTGGTTACTGTGTGATTTCATTGCAGGCATATTGTTCTGTGACATGGATGATATCGTGATCATTAGTCTAATACTTTTCAGCGAGTGCTAGGCTTGGCTGCTGTCACAACGAGTAAATTGCTAGATGGTTTGGTTTAAAGCAGATAAGCTGCTAAGTGCTGTTGGACGTTAGAGTTAATGAAATATGATATTGTCCGTCTATCTCTGTGTGTGTGTGGCTTCAGTGCTGACGAGTTTTGAGACATGTAACAAGTACCAGGTCAAGAACTCACTCGGTCAACAAGTCTACTTTGCTGGTGAAGGTCTGTCTCTGCCTGTATATTCTTCTGTCTGTCTGTCTGTCTGCCTGTGTTTGCCACTAGTAGGAAATTGCATGCCTGCTTTTAGTTGGTTTTGGAATTAGTGACCTTGGATGACCTTGATCAGCAGTTATACGCTCTTGTGCACAAAACATGCATCTTTCACAGCCCACTGGGAAATGTGAATCAAGATAGACACACAGAAATGTTGTTCGTGAATAGTACTTTTACACATTTTCAGACAAGCGCACCAAAGTGACTCCAATATTACATGGTTTCCTACAGATAGCACGACTTTGTTACATTGATTGTGCCTGTAAGTTTGTGTATTAATTTTTAGTATTAAACGTCAATAGAACACTGCTAGAAGAATGCACATGCTGAAGAATTAGCTATCTACTAACTGTTTTGATGCTAACTTACCCTGACTGTATCACTGAAGTGCTTATTGCTATGAGTGACTGAACCTCAAAGCAGACTACTGTTATAGAAGATATGCAGCAACTTTTTCCAGTTAGTCATGCTATGTTGTGAGTTTGTGACAACTGACAGCATGTGAAATTGTGCATGCAGTGTGACATATTACAGAGGATGGGGTTGTGCTGTTTTATTGTGACATTTTGTGTATGTACGTACTGTGATGTTCAACTGTAGAGTCGGACATGTGCATGCACCAATGCTGTGGACCCACTCGCGGATTTGTCATGCACATCACCAACAACTTTGGACAGGTAACATTCTACAATCATCGCACCGTCCGTGTCGTCCCTGTCCTCCAATAGACAGCATTTTGAGGTTGATGATTGTCTAGAGGATAACAGGGAACATTATTAGAATTCCCATTACACTGTTAAGTATGCACAGTTATAATGTCAAGTTTTTACAATTTTAGGTTTAAGTCGTTTTTGTGTGTTATGTTTCATATTAGATTTTTCTGTAGAGGTTGAATTTTTGGTTTCATCGTTGTGAAGGTTAAACTTACTGTTCCATTATTATGTGGATGTGCATTGCTTGGAAAGGCCGTCTCCGAAATGACCTATATTGTGTCAGGCGGGACGTTAAACCCTACTCACTCACTCACTCACTCACTACAAGCATGTCTCTGTGTCTGTCTCCCCATTGTGCCGCTTGACATCAGGTTCAGCTTGCTGACTTTGCACGCCTTTAAATTTCTATATTATTATATTATTATTATTATTTGTATGTTGTCAACTAGTGTCTGCCTGCCAGCAGCTTGTTTATAATCTGTAGCATTGTTGACTTTGGCGTACTGCTAACAGTAACATACACCGCTCATCCTCCAATAGAGAGCATTCTGACATTGATGACTGTCTGGAGCATATGAGGGAAGATTATTAGATCTACCGTTATTGTTAGTTACATATGCACACTTTGGATTGGCAGTTCTTACAATTTTAGGTTTAGGTTGTTTTTAGGTTTTGTGTCTCATAAAGGTTAAACTTTGTAAAGGTTAAACTTTTTGTTTCATCGTTAAGTTTACGTGCATTTTGCCTGGAAAGGCCATCCACGAAATGACCTATACTGTGTCAGGTGGGACGTAAGACCCTACTCACTCATTCACTCACTAACAGTAACATAGTAACTTGATATCTAATGGCAACACAGCTTTTTTGGCCTTTGTCAAGTGTATGCAGGAAATAAATTTGTCTTTCTGTATGTGTAGGAGGTAATTCGAGTGACGCGTGAATTCAAGTGCTGCGGTGGAATCAGTTGTCTGGCAGGGTCTGATATGTTTGCGATGGAGATCAGAGTTGAGGCGCCAGTCGGACAAGTCATCGGCTACGTCAAACAACAGTCAGTTGACCACACCGTTTGTCTCTCTACCTGTCTGTCTTTTTTTCTGTCTGTCTGTGTTTCTTACTTACACTGTAGCTTTCAGTTGGTTCTAGGTTGATCTGCTAGCGATAGTACACTAGTCCGATAGTACAGTTTCAGAATGCAAGTCCAAATTTCTGAAGAGTTTGAATCGTCAGCAAATCAAATTGCAAATTCAAACCGAATTGGAATTCTTTATAGTCGAATCGTAAATCTTGTCCGCTGAATTGCCCACCTCTACCAGGTATTTTGTACAAGATGGCTGGCATCAGACAGTCTTGGTATTGAAGGACCTTTCTGTCCCAACCTCTATGTCTGTCTGTCCGTCTGTCTGTATGTGTGAGTATATATATGTGTCTCTGCCCATGTTTGTCTCCGTGTTTGTCTTGTCTGTGTAGGTTTAGTCATCTAGCACCCAAGTACGAGATGCCCAGCATCAGAGAGCGCTAGTGATTGAAGGACTTTCTCCTTCCATATGTTTTTCTATCTCTCTCTGTGCGTATCTGTCTGTCTCTGTATGTGTGTGTGTTTGTCTGTCTGTGTGTGTAGGTTTAGTTGTCTGGCGCCCAAGTACTGTGTACAAGACGCCCAGAATCAGACAGTGCTCATGATTGAAGGACCCGTCTGTATTCTGCAGGGGCCTTGCTGTGCATGGGATCAGGAGTTTGTGGTATGTCCGTTTCTCCATCTGTCTGTCCGTTGGCTTACGAGTTGCAAGCTATAAGCATTCTGAGACACTTTGTCTGCATCTGTTATCCATTGTCTCACTTTGTCTGTAGACTGTAGATGCAGCTGTTTGTTCGGACAGCTGTCGCTAGAATTGATCGAAGGTCAGCTGTTTTGTAAGCTTTTACCTTGTGGGTGAGATCGTCTGCTGGCTTGTCTATCTCTCTGTCTCGCTGGTCATTGGGCTGTATCTTATAAATAGGTCAGTTTTTAACTTGAGAGCTAGGGGTTAGGCTGCGTTCACACAGACATGAGTACGAGTACGAGTATGTGTTCGAGTTGTGGCTTATGGCTCGTTAAAAAAGCTTCACTCGTACAAGTGGAACGTTCCTGGTCACAGGTAACCCGTATACGTATGTATGTGAACAGCTGCCATTGAAATACATGCAAACTCGTGTTTGCCAGAACTCGTATACGGGAACCCGTACAGTGCTGGACTCATACTCGTGTTTATGTGAACGCAGCCTTAGACAGTGTGTCTGTACTAGCCTGTCGTGACATAGCAGACCAGACATGATACGAGGGTCATTCAAAGAGTTCGTAGTTTGACAGAGTTAGGCAAAAGATATTCAGAGCATATTTTGCCAGTTTTCAACAGTCTTTCGCAGCTGAAATGCACTTGGCCTAGTGTTTTTCCAAATCTCGGATTTTGCTGTAGAAAAAATTTTGTTCTTGGTATTTCAGCCAGCAATTTGCCATGCAAATTACAAAGGGCATTTAACAAGTTTGTAATCTGTTACTAGTTAGCACCATCGGTTCTTTAAAAAACTGCCATTCGTTGCAGTACCCCTGTTGCTGTTGACCTTGCTGTCTGTTTTTTCTGTCTGTCTGACTGACTAGGTCAACTCAGCCTTTTATCCCTCAAGGGTAGGTAAATTGAGTACCAGGTTGCCTCGGGTAGGTAGGGCGCGTTTATCTGTATCATGGCAGGTAATGCGTGATCCCATATGGCAGGTGATGCTTCGTAGCTCTGAGCTTGGCTTCCTATGAAGAGCTATAGAATTTAGCTTATAAACATATGTGTCTCTGCCTCTGTTTGTGTGTTTACTTGTACGTGTCTGTCTGTCTGTGTGTTGCAAGGTGTCGTCGGCAGACGGCGCTCACCAGGTCGGCAAAATCAGCAAGCAGTGGGGCGGATTTGTCAAAGAATACTACACGAATGCTGACAACTTTGGCGTTTCATGTATGTTGCAGCTGATTATTGTATCCTCGTGTCATCTGTCTTTCTCTCTTTCTGTGTCTATATCTCTGTCTCTGTCTGTGTTTCTGTTTATCTAACAAGTCGAGTTGCTGTAGCACCGCTTTGGTCAGCAGGAATGGCCTGCTACTATAGCTAACGCTTGCTACATAGCTCAAGTTAGCTATAGCAGGCATAGGATAACATAGTTTAGTTGAAACTAAGTGAAATAATATGCCAAACGATCTCCACTGTACAATAGTGTGATCAAGCTGATGTTATATTTGGAATGTCAGGTTCGTGTTTGGAACGGGATTATGGTTAGCTATAGTCTGCAATGTAAAACTCAGCATAGCTGACTGGTTGATTAGTTTTAATTGTAATTAATCGATAATCATCATCGTAGATCTCAGTTTACCTGTCTGCTCATCTCTACATCGTGGGCCAAAAAACGTGCCACTTTTATTCTTTGAATAGCTTTGTGAAACATTGGCCGATTTTAATAGTTTCCAGCACAAACACGAATAGCAAAGTTTTTCTCAAAAAGTCACACATGTCACATCACTTTCTCTTTATTACAGCATGTGCTCAAAATGTTCTCCTCCAGCACGAATGCAAGCTGCACCAGCACCAGCAGCAGGTTTAATATCTTTCATTTCACAAAGTAGTGTAGCGACAGTATTAAAGTGAGGTGGCTAAAACTACAGCCATTTGTATCATGTTTCTTCTCGATGTTGCATGCCAAAAATTATTAAAATTGGCCAGCGCTGCATGGAGCTATTCAAAAAGTAAAAGTGGCACGTTTTTATGGACCACGGTGTATGTGTGTTTGTGTGTGGGTTGTTAGTTCCAGTGGACCTGGACGTACGTATGAAGGCAACGCTGCTTGGAGCCGTCTTCCTGATTGTAAGTTATCGTCATCATCATGCATCAGTCATCATGTTGTTGTTGTCGTTTTTGTTATTTGTCGTTGTTGTGGTAGCCTAGCAGTTCTTCTCTTCTTATCAGAAGTTATTTTTCCAGATTGAGGATGACAGTCCCTGTGTCTGTGCGTTGTTGTATTTTTGCATGTGTGGCTATATTTGTCTCTGTGTTTGTAAGTAAGTAACTACATAAGTAATAATCTGTTATTTCTCAATCGTTGAAATAAACAGAAAACAACACAGAAATTGTAAAATTACATGTTAATATAATGAAAATAACTGATAAAACAACAACAACAAAATGTTACATTGTTAATGTTTTTATTGGGCATTTGCCAGCTGTTATCTAATGAGCATCTTTCAATGTAAATGTCGCAATTTTTGAAGTTTCATGATGTGGGGGAATTTTGTGGGTAACTGATGAATCACCACCTCTAAAGTCAGTCTACATATTGGCACTTGTACTAATTCGTTTATTATTACTATTATTATTAATACTAATCTGTGTGTATTTTAGGATTTCATGTTCTTTGAACAGCAACAGGAACAGAGCACTCGACATTAGACCAGCTGACTGACGGACCGATTCCATGGTGAGTAGGCAGTTACACACTTAACATTGATAAACACTGTGGGCTTTATGTTAAATACTATGGGCCTATTCGTACATGAGTAATTGATACAATATTGCAGGCCCTGCTGAGTATTATTCCATGCCTATTATTTTTCCTATCTCTCGCTATAGTGTCCTTGGATCACCGCTCAGGCCAGGTTACCATGCATTGCCATCCTGCAAAACCGCTGCAAACAGCAACTGTGAACGCGACCAGAAGTGGATGCATTATTATGCTGCAGGACGCATGCTTTTTTACCTACAGTACTCGGATGGATGGTTATTGTAGAGATGTTGGTTATTATACTGAAATAGTTTGGTGCACCATATGAAAGTGTTTGTCAGCCAATTTTTTATCCACTGCATGGTTGCGCATAGCGGAGACTGCTGCCAGACCAAAGTCGTGTTCATGTTGTAACACTGGCTGTTTGTGTGACATAGTCAGTGAGATTAGATGGTGCTTATGTCGTGTGAATTGCATGCATCAGTAGACATATGTGCTGTATATTGTTCTTGAAATAAATTAATCAAATAGTATTTTCATTAATATTTGTATATGTATCGGTTTTGTTATTGTACTTGTGTCCTTTCTATTTTTTGTAGTGTATACTGTATACTTTTAAATTTTTATTTGGGACATCTGTTAGTGAAGGCTATTCATCTTCTTTAATGTTCTGTCGACATCATATTTTAATTTTATTCTGTCTTTATTTTGTGTTGACTGATAAATTCATTCATCTATTCATTCATTATAGTCAATTCGGTATTGCATATATCTTGTCTTGCAGGTAAGAACTTCAGCTGGCTGGACTGTCAGCAGCTGCAGCAACGTGATAATGACAATGATGGTGATGATGATGAAGATTGTATAGAACTGTCCTGTTTGTCTTTATGTTGGCTTGATCCAGCATTTGGCCTGGTTGTGAGTTTCTCTTTAATGCAACTCAAACTGATCAGCGGGCTGCTACTGCTGCATGTAATGCAAGCTAAACTAAGTCAGTTAAAAATCTCAGACGTAAAAAATGGGTAAAACATGTTCCTGTTGCATTTGTTACATTGTCTGCTATTGAACTGTTTGGTGTTATCTACACTGTGTCCAGTAAAAAACTAATCCCCTAGATGTCGTGCAATAAAAATGTCGAATCTGAATGAATCTGAATAAAGTTTTGTACGCTTAATCCCCAATAAATTCTTGAAGCTAGTGGCAAATTTTATTTTTAAAATATCATTTGTTACCAAAGTTATTAAATGTTGAATGTCAATAACAAAAAATCTTGACGTTATCCACAAAGACTTGAAGCTGAAGTGTTTTGGGGTGACCTAACAAAAGCCGCTGTAGCTATTGTTTGCTTAGGCGGATTTAACTGAAATTTCGCAATTTGAATGCCAATAAATAGTGCATTGTTGGTGTAAAACTTTGTTAGAATCAGTTGTTGTTTGATGGAGTTACGGAATTGTAAAGTAACAGAGGGGTTTACTTGCGTAATGCCATATTGGTAACGGAGATATTTTGTTATCGATGTTGAACAATTAATAACTCCGCTAAGAAATAATACTCTTTTAATGAAATTTGGCACTCGCTTCAGGAATTTATTGGGGATTGAGTGTATGAAACTTTATTCAGATTCATTCAGATTGGACGTTTTTATTGCACGATGTCTTGTGGATTAGTTTTTTACTGGACACAGTGCATACTGGGATCGTCCACATTGAGTATAGTTGTGTTAAATGCAGTTGTGAGGAACTGCGTGTCCATCTTTAAAATGTTGGAGCAACTTTTCACATACTTCTTTCACATTTTTTTCTCTCCTTCCCTTTTCTTTGCTTTCTTTGTCGGTTATGACCATGAATCTAGCAGAACATGTATATGACTTTGCTTAAGTTATGTTCGTCAAAGAATTGGTTTGTTGCAAAATATCTGAGGATACAGGATTGTGTGCAGTCGTGCACTTGTTAATTTTAAAAATTTAACACTGGTTCTCTAGCACAGCAGCATGCAAGTTGCATCAAAATTCTAACCCCTCTTTGCCCTCATCTAGTAGAAATGTGATACTTGCAGTCCTGCTAAGTAGTAAGTAGTGTTATAACAGTATTGCTGCTGTCACCAATACAGCGAACGCTCCGATACAAAAATGGCAACATGTTTTTACGTGAGGCTTAGTAATCCAGTGCCTCCAGTTGCAGCTGGCGTAGGCCTAAAAGTAGGGCCTGGGGAACCAGAACAGAATATTCATATTGCTATTTCATGACATCTTGTGTAATATTACACAACTCCTAAAAACGAATTGACACACTGAATAGTAACCGTGACAACTTGAGTGAATACACTGCAGCATAACAGACCAGGTGAATACTGTTTTTTCTCTGTAAGAATGTACGATGAAGCAAACTAAAAACTGCAAAAATACTTCTGAGATTTCGTTGAAAATTTTTAGGGATGCAGATTGAGGGATGAACAAAAACTTGCAGCATTTTTAGGCATAACCTTAGGTCTGTCTTGGAAAACAGAAATTTTTGCTGTTAAGTTGAACTATATTTAGGTACAGTGTTGTGCCATTGCCTGGCTTTGTTATACAGTCGTGTTGCTTTGTATCTGCAGACTTCAACATTTGTTTACATTGCTACGGGTATTGCTAGCAGTATTGTGTTATTTACTTATTATCACTGATAAACAGTCATTTACTTATTATTTATTCAGAAATATTTACAATCAGTTATTTACTTATTGCTAACAGTTGGTCATGTGTTCGCTGTCGAAGTGTCAGCTGATGATATTTGTGCTATCTACGTGCTTGCTTTTGCGTACATAATACCGGGTAGTTAAGTTTTTGATTCAGTCATATGTCTTTTCCTCGATAGTGTATGCAGCTTTGCATGTTCATGTAGTAGTAGTTGTTTTGTAGTGGTTGTTTTAGTGTTTGTTGGTTTACTTCACAGCAGCTAGTCACTTTGCAGTCACATCCTCCTGTATCTGTCTGTCAGTCTGTCTCATCAGCTCACCAGTTAACCATATCATGTCTCAAAAAACCAAGACACATTTATGTTTTGAATAGATCCATGAAAAATTGGCCGATTCTAATAATTTTTGGCATGCAGTATGAATTCTCTGTTGTAAACGGCCAAACTAAAAGTTCTGAATTTCGCAACGTAACGCAGCAACAGTACTAAGGTGCAACGGACAAAACTATAGTCATTTACGTCACGTTTCTTCTTGATGTTGTGTGCCAAAAATTATCGAAATCGACTAGTGTTTCACGGAGCTATTAAAAAAATAAAAGCAGCTTGGTTTTTTGAGACACGGTGTAATATACCGCTAGTTATGACATTATCTCTTCCTAGTCCAAGCTCTCCTTCAGTGTGTATTTTTGTGCTTCACTATTGTTAAATTGTTTGCCAAGTAAATACTTTGTCTAAGTACTCTTACTCTAGTCGATGTAATGAAGCTGCATCTGTCCATTTTTTTTAAATTTCAGTGAAATAGGCAAGTGGTAGAGATCAGAGATATGCCATGGTATGAAGCGATTCAAGATCAAGGCAATGAGGCCTTCAGTGCTAGAAATTATTCTTTCTTCAAAGTCCATCTCTTCTCCATTTAAACCGGCAGCTGACATTTGACTACTTATTTGTGACATAGACCCACAATATTTGAATTTGTTCGGCCGTTTTTCTGATGTTTGTGTTATTTTTGTGACACGTGACTTCGAACTTGGAATAACATTATGCTGCAATAAATTGAACGTCTGGACAGGACTAATTTCACTACATGGGCTTACTACTTTGGTTTGGACCCTAACTTCGGTGCTAATATACGGACATTGTTGTATATATTTTCATGCCGTATACTTTGTAAAAAGTAAAGTTAACAGCAATAAAAAATACAACGTGTCCACCATCTGCAACCATTTTACTCTGACGTTGTCCAGGGACGTCTCTCTCTCTCAGTGCCATAAAGCAACCTCCCCCAAATCGCACCAAACTCTCTCCTCCCCTTCATTTCCTTTTTTGCTTATCTTCCCTACTTTTCCTTCTATTGCCCCCAGAAAATCTGGCTCTGGCTTGCATAGGGATCCCACAATGCATTTTACGCATTTTCGGTTCTCAAAACGCTTTTCATGGAGCAAAAATGACTACGATTTGTTGATCTGTCAAGTGAAAAAAAATCCCCTTTCCAGTCTAACTCGCTTTCCCAACTTTTTCCAGCAAGCATCCTGGCTGCTTCCACTTGTCAACGGAAAGAACGCCTCTGAAGTTGTATTTTCCGCATGCGTGATGAACGGACTGTATATTGAATGGGGCCTAATGTACCGGGTGGCGCATAAAATAGTGGAGCGTGTTTGGTGGATTATCAACTGGATAATAGGCTTCGTCATTGCAGTGAAGACTGATGATGCTGAACACGTGCTCTATTCAGCTTTAGAATATGACCTCTATTCACTGCAATGATCGACATTAAAGGCGCGTACAAAGCAACGTAACTGAACTGAACCGACACACTTTAGTTTTTCGACAAACTGGGCAAGCAGGGCGAGCCCATTGGTCATTGGTTGACGCCTACGTGCACATAGTCACGTAGTCACCGACGCCATTAGACGGTGCCTACTGTAATGCATTACTGCTTGCCCATTGGTCAAGTCGTCAAAAATTAAACCATGTCAGTTCATTTCAGTTTAGTTACGTCGCTCTGTAGGCGCCTTAATCGTTTCAAAAACAGCCGTTTTTATGCGCCACTGTGTATATTTGTTTTTTTCTTCAAGTATTAAAAAATCATGAACTTACATGAAATATTTCCAATTTTTTTTTACTTTTTGCGTTTTTTCGTGTATCGGTGTGCCAAACTTTGGGTTACGTCTCTGTTGAACCACAGTTGCGCTGAAGTGGGGTAAGCGAGTGTTAGTCGAATTTATTTTTAGGCTACAATCCAGACGGTAGTTTAACATTAGCCGACACTTATTTCACGGTCGTAGAGGTCGATCGTTTAGACAACAAGTTAAGTCCAGTAGCAGTTCATTTCGTTTGCATACGTTTTTTTCGTTTTGTGTAAAACCGTTTGCAAACGTTTTATTTTTCGAACGTAAGACGTTGAAAACATTGAAAGTGTGAAAATAACAGTGAATGAAAAAAATTTGTTCTGCAGAAATCAAAGTGCTGCCGATGAAATAAATAGTATTTGCATTCAATATAGCGCCACAACTGCTTATTTAGTTAATGTCAGTTTGTCAAAACAAGTAGAACGGGGTAACGTTTTTTTTGCTCGACTGTAGCTGTTTTTAAAATTTTTTTAACGTTTGTTACAACTATGGATCGACTGTCACACGTGTCCTAGTATTGAAGAAATGATGCATGTAGCTTTCACTTAATAAAGTTTTTTTGTGAGGTGTACTTTAACAGCTTGGCAGGTTTAGTATTTTGATACGCATACGTCGACACTCGGCAGTACTGTTGTCTCGTAGTAAAAGGCGGCTGAGTCATTCGACACCAGTGACCATTTATAAAAAATTTATGTGCGTGGATGTCTGAAGTTTTTGGCTGACATTTACTGCAACTGAACGAGTCTGCATCGTAGGTTAAGTCTGTAAAACTTTACGGCAGAACATAATAAAAAAATTTCGATAACAAATCTAGTGAATGGGTAGGCCTACGGTCAATTGCAGTTATCAACGAGAATTTGTCTAACCGATGCTAAAACTTCCCTTTCTTTTTCCTTGCTTCCCTTCGCCCATTGCCTTTCCCTCACCTTCCTGTTGCCTTTTACCCCCTTTCTCCTTCCCTCAGTTTCCCCTTCTTTTCTGGTGCTCCACGCACTTACTTTAGCTATAGGGAATGTGGCGAGCGCTAATATAAGCCTTTACATATACACGTAGCCTGTAATCAAAGCAGTATTAGCTTATACATTACAAGAAGAAACACACAATAGATACTGATTCACAATTACCCAGATAAACTACGCACGGTGAACGATTTACGGAAAAGATTAGAATTCCACGGAGTCTTGCCTTATTCACATGCACCTACGACGCCGACGCGATCAATGCCACCGACAGTTGAGTCGCGTGCCGGAGTTTTTCGCGCGACAGTAATAATTAACGCTACGGAGCCCTATGTATAGTGATTGCAATCCCGGAATTGAATTCTCAATAAATTTATAATCCCGGGATCCTTTTTCGAGATTAGGCTTACAGATTGGTCATTATTTTCGTATCCTTAATTAACTTACTTTATGCATACAATGTAGTATAGGCCCCTACGGAAAGTAAGCGCCTATCCGAACTGCAAAGAGTGACGGTGACTGTCAAAATACAAATTACAGGGCACAGCATCAAGTAGAGTACTTTAGCGCACATAAATATTTTATTCATTACAAGGCTAAAATTTTTATTTCTGTTATTTAAGACGCGAAAAAGTATAATTTTAACCAATTTTTGTAATCCCGAAATCCCGGGATTGGGACGCCGGGATTGGCGAAAACGGTCGGGATCCCGGGATTGCAATCCCTACCTATGTAATGTACTTGAGCATTTTAGCAGCGTTCCGCCGCCGGACAGCGTCAGAAATGAGCGCTGTCGGAGTTCGTCGTGAAACTCCTGCATGGCTTGGCCATGATCCGGACTTGTTGCCGTGTCTCCGTCTAAACGGCGGAAATGTTCTGCGGTCACGTGACTTTGCGATGACGTCACGGTACTGGGAGTTTGGTAGCGTGGACTGAAAGCGTCGTCTTGTGATGAGGTAAAGTATAGAACAGCCGACCAGCAGGAAACAAGCGACACAACCGAGCGTTATTAGCACATGTTGCTTCCACGCTGCAAGGCCCTCGTTTGATTCTGCGATGCAACATATGTAAGAAGACGTTAAAGGCGCATAACATAACTGAACTCAACTGAATTGAAACGGTTTAGTTTTAGACGAACTGACCACTAGGCGAGCAGTAATGCATTACGGTTGGCACCGTCTAACGACGTACGTGGCATGCGTTACTATGCGCACGTACGCGCACGCGTCAACCAATGACCAATGGGCTCGCCCTGCTTGCTCATTGGTCAGTTCGTCAAAAACTAAACCGTGTCAGTTCAGTTCAGTTACGTCGCTCTGTACGCGCCTTTATAGACCAAACGTTAAATAATTGTGTCGTTTAGCCCTGGTCTGTGGTCTGAACATAGGCCTACTTGTTTGCCTGCCTTTAGCATAATTTTTGGATGTCCTTGGTGTTGACCTTGAATGCAAAGTTTTTGAAAGCAATACTGCATCGTGATGCGGTAAACAACATTTCTGAAGCGAAATTAATGAAAAAAAATCGATATCTCTGCCAAAGTGGAAAATTGAACTCGAAATTCTGCTCAGTCGTTATGGTCAGTTTAGAGTAGCCTACCAGTTCGCAAAATGGTGCTACGAACTAATCGATGATCCTTGCAGTTGAGTGCATTAGCTAACGAGGATGAATAGCGAAAAAAGTGAACGCACGTGCAGTAGTTTCACAATGTGTTCCTCTGTAGCCCGCAGCACATATACACGTGTACTGTTTTTCGTTCTGCTGACTGGGTTGACACTGACCATTGTTAAAACACAGTTGAGAGCTACCATCATAGTACTGACAAGCGTCCAGCACTGCACGCCCCATACACACATACAACTTAGCTGTCAATCTTTGCTCAAGCTAACTAAGTACTGTCCACGGTAGCCACAGTATCGCGCACTCAGATACAACTACTCGCACAATACTGCAGCTAGAGTTATCGTGCAGCAGTAGACCTATGTAGGTTCACTTATATGAATTCAAAATCAAATCCAGAAGATTGCTAAAAATGGGATTCGCACAAGTGAACGCTGTGAGGCATTTCGTTCTAATATTTTGATCCAAACTACGGGAGCGAACGTTCACCGTAACACAGAGAAAGTGTGAAGCTGTAAAGCAAGGGACTAAACGTCATTTTGTGACATGAAGTTGGCAAACTGATACGAAACTGGAGGTTACTTCTGCAAGTTTCATGTAAGCGTGTACTAAAGTAATTTAGTAGCCTACAACTTGAGTGTATAATAATGCGACAACCAATAAATAGGCTTAATCTGACAAATTTATTAAGCCGCTATAATATTTCTACTGATAAACCAAGCTTTAAGCAACTGAGTCAGAGTCGGAACTTACACTGACAACTGTTTCCTACGCGTTGGTACCAGTCGTGACAGAGGCAAGTATATGACCCGTTGCTGTTGACACAGACGGCGTGGTCGCCGCAGATATCAGGATATAGCCGGCATTCGTTGACATCAACATCACAGTCAGCACCCGTCCATCCTGCGTGTTCACACGACTCTGAACATCCGTCGACGACATCGCACACTGCGCCGACAGCGCAACGACAGTATCGTTCACAGTCACGGCCCCAACGTCCCGCCGAACACACGACTGAAACACACAGCGAATGTTGTTGGAGGCGACTGATAACGCAAGACCTGACACCGTAAGACCTGACAAAGCGGAACCAGATAGCAAGGTTGGGCTACACGAGACGGTCTTGTTTGAATGTGCATGTATTTTGCCACCGGACTTTGTTTGCTACAAGCGATATTGTATATTATGTAACTGTCGGCCTGTAATTGTGTACTTCGTCATTTACAGTACACGCCACTAACAATCTTCCAAAATCTTCAAAGGCTGATGCAGCTGTCGCCGTTGCTGATTTCGACGCCCTTGACGTCGTCGCTGCTGGCGCCTGACTGGCCTCGTCTTCCTCCTCGTCATCGCTGCTGCTGCTGCTGTTCAAACGCGGCTGCAGGGACGCCCCTATGAGCACCGAGAGAATGGCTGACAGGGCGCAGAAACTGCAGACGACTGTAATACCCCGTTTATACGATCAAGCTGGCTCGACGAGCTAGCTATATGTTCGCTGGACGAGCCAGCTCGATGTTTGCTCGATGTCTGCTCGACGTTTGTTATGTTTTATGCATGCTTCATATTTGCTTGATGTTTGTTCGATGTTTGTTCGATCGTGTAAATAGGGTATAAGCGCCGCTGTCAAACCTAGACAAGCAAGACGTGATCCACCTCTTGTCGTTCAGTGTGTTTGACTTCAATTTCTGTTCAAAATGTGCTCATACATTTGCGTTTGATCTGGTGCCGCGTTGTCACGTCTCGCGAATTAAACATTTCAGAATGTTGACAGTTTAAAGCAGCAATCTCACAACAACTAAGGAACGGTTGTAGTTACGCTGGTACGTTAGCATGCCGAACATTGGACAACCTTCGCCGACAAAAATAGCGCTGGAAAATTGTTTTTAAAAATTTACCTGCAAACTTAGAAAAACTTCTATCAAGTCCACTTTTTAGGTTTTAGATTTTATGATTTGTGCGATTCATAATGCAAATATAATTTAACGTCATAGGCTATTTAAAACGTGTTTCTGGACCGCTGGCGTCATGTCACACATTCGACAAAAACGATGTGACAGAAAACGGTGTACGCCTAGGGCTATGTTCTTCCAGGATCCCGTTTTGTTTGTACACTAAAACTTGAAACAACCGTCAACACATTCAAAACCCCAAAAACGTAAAACTTTAAAACTTTTTTTATCTAAAAAAACTAGTTTTTTTACTCCTGCGACGAACATAGGACGATTTGCATTGCTTAACATTATGTCCTTAATGCCAATATTTTTACACGAAAAACAAAAGTAAACTTATTTGAATAGCATAAACCTTGAAGATTTGTGTTTGTATAGCAATTGATTCTATTATTTGAATGTTTTTGTTACATTTTTGCGGTATTTTAATGACGTATTGAACTAATCGAAAGGTACAAGTATATTAGTTGAACCGGTGGCAGTTGCCGGTCTGTTATCTACAACGTGTACCTCGTGGTTCTGCGGATGGCTGGCAAGCGTCTGGGTTGTGAACGCATTGCAAACAATGCAGCGCGTCACAGAAGCCGAGGTACATATCTGGCGTACACGAGCTGACCGCTCGACAACCTTTCTCTACGTACTTCAGCGTACCGCGGCCGTTGTACCGCCACAACCGGTAACAGACCTCCTGCACAGATAAAACGTTAAAAGTTATGCATTGAAAGCAAAAAAATATCCGTCGTCAGTTTTGGCAGTGCTTCTCATTGGCACACAATGTGCGTAAAGTAGTCCAACATCTTAACATCGTGAGAAGACGTCGTGTCGTGAGGCGTTAGATGTGTTTAACGGTAACCCTTTGATGACAGTACACTCCACAGTCCACAAGTTTAATTATTCTGTTCGAGACGTCAGGTCTGTAGCGAGCGTTGTATCTTGACAAACTATTATCAGATCTCTTGCACAGAAACCAACCGTTCTGTGGAGATATTTGAAACGGCAGTAAGCCTATTAATCAATAACTTGGTATCTTAAGATTCAACGTTTGGTACACAAAAACTGACATTAGCTTTGAACGGCTGTTGCAGACATTTTTGTTCGGGCTCTGAGATCGGGGCGCATTGTGGCTAACTACTGAATTGCGCCTACTAAGTCATCTTATTTACTTACTTATTGACACAGTAGGCTAACGAACACAATTTAACGCTAATTAATATTTATCAATCGAACATTATAACTAATACTAGAAATTTGGAGCAAAGCCCAACGTGAGTTTGCCCGGCGCCCTAAGTCCGATTGGGGGGTACAATTTAGAGGGCTCACATTCCTCTCGTAGCAAAGTCACATGGCCCGAACTCCAACGCATTAGCATACGCAGAACGCGCAGTGTCGACTTAGGGTATGTAAATATTAGCGAACTAAACGTTGTCGTTAGTGGACCAAAGTTCACCAAATTTCTTTTTATTCAACGCGGAAGAGATGGTAGTTGATAACGCCGTTTACCGCTTGTCGATATCTCCATCCGTTCCAGAAATATTTGCGCTAAAAGTTGAAAGTTGTCCTAAATCGCGCCGACTTATGAACGTTTTTCGCTATCCCAAATTTTAAGGAGGCGGTGCCCCCCCAAAAAAAAATTGTACGCACGTTATCAACCCCACTTAGCACTACATCACATGGCAAAATTTAGTTAGGCTGCTCCATTTGGCTTGAAAGTTATAGTGGCTAATTCGCTACAATTGAGGCCAATTTTGGACCCCCCCTTTCAAAAAAATTATAAGGGGGACCCAGGTCCGGCCGGAGGGAGAAGCGCTAGCAAGACTTGATCATTCTATGACGCGTGTAAAAATTTTGGGGCGCAGCACCCCCTAGGGGCCGAAATATAATATTTCGAAAAAACCGATTTGGGTAGGTACGATTTCACCGCATAATCTCCGTAATTAGTGGACCAACGTTCACCCAATTTTTATCACCCAACGCAGAAGGAATCGCGGTGCAAAACATTCTAGTCTGATTTTAAATATCTTTATCCGTTTCGGAGATACTCGCTGCCGAACTTCGAAGTCGCCCGAAATCGCGCCAAATTTTGCATGTTTTTGGCCGCTAAAATTTTTTTTGTGGTGAGCTCCCCGAAATTTTGGACCGGCATTATAAAATGCGGCCTAGTACTGATCAGCGTGCAAAAAATTTCGCGCCGATCGGCCGACGCATCTTGGAGATCTCGCGTTGAAATTTAAAAAAAAACATCTGCAGTAAAACTTAAGTCCTCTCCGCAACCTATCGCTTCCGGGCGGACTGAAAAATACGTTGAATTATTGAAACTTACAATAAAGCGGCATTTAAAGTTTAGGTGTAAAATTATTTTGTTATTTCAAGACTGTGTTGTGTAGGCTAACTCACGTGTTGCCGGCAGTTGACGAACTGTCCAGTCGCATCACACTGTAGGTCATTAGCTGCTCTACATTTCATGCATCTCTGCGTTTGGCCGGCTGGACAAACGTCTGGACACACGATAACCTTAACAATCAAGCACTGTTCTGTTCGCTGTTATTCAAACGTGGTACATTACTAAAGAAATGCTAATGCCATCAGGAGCGTCCACTCCATTGACCGGTGGAGGCAAATGCTTCCTGGAAAAAATTGGGGAAAAGTAAAAAAATTGAAAACTGGGGGAAAGATTTTTGTCGATGGCAAATTGCATAAAATACCGAAATACGCATAAAACAAAATGCGACAATTCTGAATGCTTTATTTTTTCAGCTCGCTTCGCTCGCAGATTACTTGTAGCTCCCATTTTTAAATTTGTGGTGACACCATGCTTTTTGCTTTTATTGCTTAAACTGCACTGAATTTGGTCAGTTAATTCTTTACAAAATAAGTAAAATTGTTTCCACCATATGTCACATTTAACGCTAAAATGCACCAAATTTAATTTCGGCTGGGGGTCCGCCCCAGACCCCACTGGAGAGCTTACAGCGCTCCCTCAGACCTCCTGGATTCAAGAAACCCTACTTTTAAGGGAAATGGACAAAATGAAAGAAAAGGAAGGAAAAGGGAAGGAAAGGGCAGTGGCGTAGACAAGGGGAGTGATTTAGGCTCTTTAATCCTCCAGACAAAACATGAACATACTTTTAAACGACAGATGTAAAAACGTCTAAAAAATATAAATCCTTTAAAAACGTAAAAATGGTACATACATTTTTTAAAAAATGTTTTAAAACGTTGAATAAAAACGTTAGCCCTAGTTTATTCAACCTCTTGTTTAATGCCAAATGTTGTAGGTGCAGTATAGCTGAAATTAGAGACAAAGAAAACTTTATTTATTTTCACTTTCATCGTGGGTCATAAAACCAAGTATTCCTAGACTAACTAAGTAAATCACCGCTGTCCGTTTCTGTGGTCTCAAAATGTGCTTTTCAAAGTGATTGATAAAATTTTCAATAAACGTTTTAAAAATAAAAAAAATAATAATAACGTAATAATGTGGCAAAAATAACGAAGATGAAAAACGTTTTTTACGATTATGGTTTAAACTGCACAAAATTTGTCAAATTGGTCAGTTTATTTTCTGGAAAATAATAGAAATTATTGCCACCAGATCTCGTCTTTTAAAGCTAAAATGCACCAAATCCGATTTCTACTGGGGCTCCGCCACAGACCCCGCTGGGGGAGCTCACAGCTCTCCCTCAGACCCCCTAGCTGCATTTCAGGAGTCTTACTTCTAAGGAAAAGAATGGAAAGAGAAGAAAACAGGGGGAGGAAAAAGAGAAGAAAAACAAGAGGGACGAAAAAGGGGAAGAAAAAAAGATTAAAGAAGACGAGGTCCCCAATATACATTTCTGGTTACGCCATTGAAAAAAAGGAGGGGGAAGGGCAACAAAAAGGGAGAAAACAAAAAGGACGAAAAAAATTAATGAGAGAGAGGGAGAGGGGAGAGCGACAGAGTTGGGAGGAAGGTGGCCTCCTGGCGCTGAGGGGGAATGGACGCCCCCGAATGCCATATGTACAAGCTATCTCGTGTTATTGGTGATTGGCATTGCTTTATCTCTAAATAAGGAAATACACGTCGCCCTATAGACATTTGGCATACCCTAAAAACTTAGGCTTATGCGAAAAAATTACAGTTATGTTAAGACGAAAGTGGTGGCAAACTAGTGTTCACTGTGTTCTGTGCTACATTTGCACAATTTGCAACGTTTGCCGAAAAGGACTTTTGAATATATTGTAACTTCGTAAGTAATCCTGAGTTCAAGAAATTTACGATTAATGTAGGCTTTAATAAATAAATATGCATGCGATGAATACAATGTTAACACGAACATATTTTTGACAGTTTACCTTTTGGGCATGTGTCTATGCACCGAACACAGTATAAATTGTGACAGAAGCCGTTAAACCGCGAGTACATATCTGGCGTGCACGAACTAGCAGACCGACAGCCTTTTACCACGTATTCAAGCGTGCCGCGCTCGTTGAATCTTCTCAGCTGATAGCAGATATCCTGCGACAAAAATTATTTGGCTAATTATTCCAACAGACAAACAAAACAATTCAAAGAACAAATTCATGTTTTCGTTGATCATCAGCACGGATATTGGACATCAGATGTTTTTGATAACAATAAATTTGGCTAATATTCAAAGTAACAGAACAAAAAACACACGAAAACTCACACAGCAGGCGTCAGTCAACCACCAAGTTTAAGATCCGCAAAACTTTCCAGAAATTCGTAAGGGGCATTCGATCGCCGGCGCTAAATGAGAAAGGGCAGAAAAAATTGTGATTATCTATAAGCGGTGCGAGATAGGATCAATGTTACTATTGATCGATCGGTAATCATTAATCAAACTTCGTACACGTTTTTTTCGATTAGTCACAAAAATCACAAAGCCGACTCCGTGTTCCCTGAGCCGTGTCAGTAAGCTTGACGAATCGCGTGTACTCACATTTTTATTACATGCCACGTGATGCCCTGACAGGTTGCAGGAAAGATCGTCAATGCCTCTGCATTTCATACACCAACGCTTGCCAGACGCGCACACTGCACACATATACGCATTAAAGACGCGTACAGAGCGACGTAACTGAACTGATCCGAACTGATCTGAACTGACACTGTTTAGTTGTTGACGAAATGGCTAATGTGCAAGCAGGGCGAGCCCATTGGTCATTGGTTGACGCGGACGTGCGCGTAGTCACGTAGTTACCGACACTGCTAGACGGTGCCAACTGTAATGCATTACCGCTTGCCCATTGGCCAGTTCGTCAAAAACTAAACCATGTCGGTTCAGTTCAGTTCAGTTACGTTGCTCTGTACACGCCTTTACACTAGGCTCATCAGCACATCACCAGCACTATAGTCGTTCCTACTAGCATTGTAGCAGTTTAAAGCAATTAACATTACATTGGGATTGTCGGTTGTGATCACACCTGGAAAAGATTTGTAACTTATATTAGTAATAAATGTAAAAAAACTTACCAGTTTAAAACTCAGTGTAAGGACGACGTGACGATATATCAGTCCACTAAAACAGCAAAAATCTTTTGATTAACTACATGGTGCTATACATG
>Ga0209367_1001286_pt1 | contig 30219 bp, 20 predicted proteins | sample WorMetLIZISLAND2_FD_187412 | JGI IMG/M metagenome (GOLD analysis project Ga0209367, IMG submission 187412) | Marine gutless worms symbiont microbial communities from Max Planck institute for Marine Microbiology, Germany - Olavius geniculatus... ...
CGTTGGCGTTATAACATTTAATGATTTCGTAACTGACGTTGTTGGTTCGTTGGAGTACTGCAGTGCAGTTGCCTCTACTGTTGGTGCCACAGGAAAACCTCAGCTGGTACTCTGTTCTTAAAATTTTTCGCAAAGTAACACATGCTATTAAGTGCTGATTCTCTAACGATTATTTTTGTCAAAATCTATTGCTATTGAACCAGGACTGTTGGAGTTATTGCAAAAGGTAGCAGGGGTCCGGGTTTTTTTGAGACACAGTGTATATTGTAGCTCAACTAATGTAGGTGCATAACTTACAGAATCGATTGCCTTAGCTCACAATAAAAATGCTACAGATAGATAGCATTAGAATAATACTAACTATCATTCAGTCGGCATGTGATAAATCTCAATAACGAATTTCTTTTCTAGTTTGTAAATGTAGAATAAGCAAACTATTCATTTTGTACGAAGACAGTTTTTAAAGTTACATGTATAACAAGTCCTAGCCTAAAGTTTTTTTGGTGTTTCCTGTTGCCATCTGTCCTTGGAGAAAAACCCGCGTCCTTATAATTTTTATTGGACCCTTAAAATATAAGTGCAGAATGAAAACCTATTGTAGTCTGTAGTACTGCAGTATCTTTACTTTGGTTTTTTATGGGTGTAATTTGTTTCAATGAACGGTGGCGTAATATTATATAACATGTCATGATTATAAAAATAAAAGTTTAACAAATTTGCTCCACCCGTTCTTATATTTTTTCGCCGGCTGCAGTCGGAAGCACAGAATGTTTTTGGCCTTATACAATAGTGGTTTATTGTCGTGGGTAAAATGTTCAAGAGAATCACGTTTATTCAAGCAAAACCACTTTTATGCCACCACATAACAAGTAAAACAAGGAAGGCATCAGAACCAAGGTTAGGCGTCACATTTTGCTGCCATTTTGGTGGGCAATATTTTTTTTAGTATTTTACGGTTATTGTGTGTTACAAGCCTCATTGTTTCAGGGCATTTCATGCATCTCGATTCATCAAATGGTCAGTTCGGCGACAAAGTAACGCTGCTGGCGCCGAAAATGACCTTTTCTGCTCGCAGTTCGTTGAAGTTTTCCTACCACATGAAGCTGAACGACAGCGATACGTTCGCGGCACTGAGCGTTTACCGATACACGCAACTTCAAACGTACGACACTCGGCTGTTTGAGATGCGAGGTAACCAGGGAAGTGAGTGGAAGACCCCCGAGTCAATCTGCCTTCCTTCGGGAACGTATCAGCTGGCGTTCGTAGGCACCGTTGGCTACCCGTCGGCGTCAGACATCGCCGTCGACAATGTGGTGGTAGCTGATGACATAAACTGCGAGTACTGGGACACTTCGTCTTTGGACGGTAGTCTACTCCTGTTTGCAGGCTATTCATTATGATTATACTAGAAAAATATGTCCGATGTGGCAGTTTGCTAAGCTTTTTATATACAGGGCTTACTTATTATGACTTTCAGCATAAATTCTACCTTTACAAAATGACATTGCCACCATTACGCCTGGTGTGCTGTGGGCTGACTCGCGGTGCGCGAACAGCGTAAGCAATAAATAAACGTCTACGCGAAATATAAGTAAGTAAGTCGTATCGTGGCGGCTTTTCACGTCTCGTGACCTCCATCTTCAGTCATGGCAAAGTGGCAGTTTTTTTTTATTGTTGTTAAATGTTCTATTGACGTTAACGCAAGCCATTTTTGTGGTTAAGTGATCACACCAACAGTTTTGCAGTATAAAATATTATAATTATGCGCTGTATTAATTTGTTGAATCTATTTGTATGTTTAATGTGTGTGCGCGTTTGCGTCGCTGTTCGATATTTGTTAACTTAATGGCGAGAATCTGTGGCTAAGATAGTATTTTACGTGTGGCATGAACAGAAGCATCGGTGAACTGCACATTCACACGGTCGACGTGCGGGTACACCAGTTGGAACTCATCGATTCGATTTGCTGCACTGTCATACGTCAGCAACGTTAAGTCCCTCGGTACGAGCTGAACATGTCTAAACTTTTAGTCAGTTTAATGGGGAAAAAAGCTACCAAGATGCCATTTAAGATAACACGCTCCTGTGCTGTAATATTTGGTACTCCAATCGTGCAATGACACTGAACTTACTGTTTATTGTCATCGTACAAAACCGAATTAGAAAGCTTCGTTGGGTAAAATAAGCAAAGCGCTGCAACAACATTTTCTGTATAGCTACAGATTATACAATCATAGTACTTTTTTGTATAGCACAGTAAATTAGTGATGATATGTCATACCGTATAGAATAGATGAGCTATTTCAGGCAACTACACGTGCAAGGTGGTCCAAAAAGCAAGTCATATTTGCATCAAATGTTTATCGATTTTCACACTTTTCCACTCGGTAGTACATCTGCATTGAACAAATGATTAAGGATACCACCATAACTCAAATACTTTGATACCGTACTTTTTAGAATATTAGGTTTAATGCCAGCCGGTATTATACTCTGTGGTGGCGTGGTGTCGTCGTTAAAACTGTGTGCCGATCAACATAGTTGTCATACGCCGACCCCGGTTAGTACTTGGATGGGTGACCCGGACGGGAAAGCCGTCTCAGTATGTAATCAGTTGCGCAGGCCAAATTTGCCCTGTTTTCTTTTGTGAGTAGGCGCAATGAGTAACAACGAATGCTGGACGTAAACATGCACACCGCGCGATGCAATAGCGCCGCATCCGTGGTCTCGCAGTGTAAACTAGTGTCTGGTTGAGGGCTGAGGAAATGGAGATCGCCGTGTTGGCATTATAACTTGGAAAGAACTTTGCGTTTTTACATGATACGGTGTACCTTACGTAATGTAACAGTGTATAATGTAATTGTTAAATGGTTGCAGCTCCAAAGACCGGTTCTTCAGGTTCTGCGACGACCTTCACATCCCGCTCTGGTCTGATTATGTCTCCCAACTTCCCACAGCCTTATCCGTCTTACATTGAAACATTATACGAAATACTGGCGCCGAGTTCGAGTACTATTACCCTGCAGTTTCTGGAGTTCCGCGTATATGCATATTATTACGCATGTAACGACTACTACAACGACTATCTGGAAGTATGTGTGATGTTCGCTGAGTAGACCTACGCTCAAGCGTCTGTGTGTGTGTAAACGTAAAACAAATTATTACATTATAACAGATGAGTGAGAATCTGCGTTACAAACTGGAAATAACTTCAGAGGCAACTTAAGACAAATCAGTCAATCATCAAAACACATTTAGCTTACGTTTACGTATGGCGATCTAAGTCGGGAGCAAATCCGAGCCAATTGTTGTTTGTAAATAAAAAAAAGCAAAACAGATTTGTGGTATTAGGTTAGGCCTACGACAGTTGTTTTGTTCAAAAGTTTAAAAAACGAAGTTTTAAACATTTAATTACCTCCGCCAAGGAGGTAATGTTTTTGCCGGATCTTGTTTGTCTGTCTGTCTGTGTGTCTGTGTGTGTGTACAAGATAACTCAAAAAGTTATGGCCGGATATTTCTGAAATTTTGAGGTTATGTCGGGCATGGCATAAACTACCGGCGATTCAATTTTGGGGGTGATCTGGCAGGAATCCTGAATTCTGGATCACTTTAAAATTTTCGTTACCATTGCGTTAAAGGGGGAATAAGAGAACCGCTGGCAAAGCGAAGATGGTGACGCCACCTGGCGAATAGCTTTGCCTTGGCGGAGGTACCTGCGGGCTACGCATGCTTTTTAGTTTAGATATCAGACTATCAGTTTTCAATATACGGCACAATTTCAATATACGTCTTTTGAAATTAAATTTAATCGTATATTATATAACGTAACCAGGTAACCTAAACGTTAAAATATCGTCTAAGAATGTGTGTGTAGCAGTTGCAGCTCTTTAGTTGTTTGCTATTTCTAGTGATCATTCACGTTATTGATACGTACTACTGTATGTGATGTGATGCGTCATGTAGATAGAAGACGAAAGTCACTCATATTATCAGCTGTTTTGTGACACAAACTCGCCGCCGCCACAAGTGTCAGTGGAGACCACTCGGCTGCACCTGAGATTTGTATCAAAAGACAATTCCTATAATAATTACGCTGGATTTCAAATACGCTACGTGATTCAAACCGAGGAAGACGATGACATAGGTCTGTATATGCGGATTCTGTTTTTTTTTGCTTTTCTGTGAATGCACCTTAGCGAAAAAAATTACGCACTGAACTGTCCAACTGCAGTGAGTAAGTAAGTAAGTAAATAAATAAGTAAATCTTTTATTGCAAAAAAACTAACGTAACTGTAACTAAAACGCATAAGATAAACACCCAACTTAAAACGACAATGATTAACAAACGAACGTTTGAAAAACTTACTATCAGCACAGCTCGGGAGCTGAAACTGATGTCCACGGTGATGTAACGTTAGACTGGTGTTTCTGTCATCGGTGAAGTGTTCTAAGTTGATCCGTGTCGACGTCATCATCGAATTAATCTTTTCTTTCTTGTCTCGTAGTTAACAATTGTTGGAACCAAATACAATTTTTGTCTATTTTTCTCAACAGTTGGCTTTCTTCACATATTATTTCGGCGACCTGAGACCCGTCTGCAGAGCATTGCCACTTTAACAACAGTAGGCCTAGTGCTAATAATTAGTTTTCTTACTTACGTAAAGTGACGCAAAAACTAATTGATCACTGATTTACATTCAGTAGCATGGTTGATGTAGGCCTAATACTTAGCGCGTGTTTGACCGCAGATTACTCCGTCGTGATTAAGTTGGACATCGGAAATGAAGAAAAGACATTGAGCTATCCGCATTCATATTCACTGCAGTCGCCCGCGTTTCCAGCTCCATACTTCAACATGTGTTTGACACTCGAGCACACGTCGTTGGCGCAGTTCAGTGTAAAGCTCTTATGTCTGAAAGCTGGCGAAGACGAAGTGGTTGAGGACGTGTTGAGGTGGTCTTCGGTGTCTCAAGGCTTCGAGTTGCATCGCGCGACTTTCGTCGTTCCCGGCGAATATTTCGACTGCGACAAATGTCTTCTGTCGATCGACATCGAAGCAACAAAATCCGGATTTCTTGCAGCGATAAGCAGCGTCACTCTGACCGAAGGAACATGCGAACACCTAGGTATGTTTATTTATTGACTTTTATCTTATCGCTTCACAAGTATTTTTTATGCTTTTTGAGTTTCAGGTGTATGGTAAACTGAACTTTAAAAAACTAAAAACATGCAGTGTTGCTAGAAGTAACAACTGATTCTTATATTAACACGTTTTACTGCACGCGTCGTGAGAGTTTTTGTTGTTGTTGGTGTGTTTTCATTTTTTATCCATTACGGTAGAGCGACAGTGAATGAGTGTGTGTTGTATTATTGCAGAAACGGGCACCGTCGACTGTGACTTCAGTGATATCGACGTTTGCGGTTACACAGATGAGTCAAATGGTGAGATCGCGTGGACACGCTATTACCACGAAGGTCTGTCTTAGTCAGTCGCATTAGCTCTATGTTTCTAACATTATTTTAGTCATTTAGACTGTCCGTAAGCGTAATCGTAACGCCAAATAAAGCAAAACCATCCAGTACACTTCGTAAAATATAACTCTTTCAAAAAAGTTTAGCAAATATCAAAAAATATTCCCACCATTGCACGAAAACAACTGCAAGATGTAAGTGAGAATAATAATGATATCAGTTAATTTAACCTGCAATGCTGTAATAACGGATTTCAGTTAGGAAAAACATGTTTTTGGTTCCAAAAATTCCACTTAGCGGAAGTCAAACAAAAGCCCTTGAGGACAAACATTCATTATAATGCAATAAAGTACCGGTGTGATTACTCAGCGAATAACGTTTAAGTTAACATGTGATTGTGCCTGAAGTCGTATATACTGATGACGGTGAGCGATCTTTATTTTGTAGGTCCTTTTAGCTGTAGCACTATGTGCGCGTGATAGCCCAGATTTGCAACAGCTGAGGAAGTTTGTGTGGTTATTGGCAACATAAGCGATTTAATTGTAGAAATCTACGGCATGAGCTGCGAGCTGGTTCCCAACTCCGTGGATCATTGTCAGATGACGTCACCTCAGCACGTACCGGGCAACGTGACCGGATCGTGCTTGATAGTCGACTACCAGCTGTCTAGCGATGACATTTCCCTGACGGCAGATATCTCCGTCGGAGGCAATACTGTGATCGAAGGCAAACCGTTCAGAGAAGACCGCGGCCTGCACTTTATCTCTCTGACGAATCTTCCATCGATTAACTTCACCGTCACCTTCTCAGCCGAGCGTCCTCAGACGACGCTCGATGCAACGCAGTACGCGCGTATTACACAAGTCCGGCTTGGATTCTGTTCCAACTTTGGTGCGTATTATACAGGCCTACGACGATGACGGTAGTAACGAACGACGTCATCAAATTTCATTAAGTTCCGAAAACAACCAAAAATTACGAAAAACTGCCGAAAATTTTAGGTAATTTTTGGTAGTTTTTAGTACCAAACACCTAACCTTAACTTTAGCCAAGAACTACCGAGAACTATCTTGGTTGGACTTCTCGGTTGTTTTTGGTAGTTTTTGGCAAATAGGCTTAGTGCCACCGTCGACGATGACCGTATACATTATACCTCAGACTCTGTCAACTTTGGTTTGTTGTAGAACAAATCCACAAAAAAATCCGCAACAAAAATCCACGACAAGTTGTAGAACAAAAAGCGAGTCTTGCAGCACGTCGTACAACTTGTTGCACAACAATTTCACTGCAGATCAAAATAATGAAGTTCGAAAGAATTAACAAAGGTTTATGTTGTCTGACTCTGGGCGGTATCGCTGCAGCATCAGCGTCGCTTTGGCCGAAATCTACAACGCGAACTTCTTCTGGAAGCCCTGACCACCAAATTTCCCTATCTCGTGTAGGGGCCGTGTTGGTTGACGTTTCGGCATCAGCTTGCTGCCTTCTTCGGAACGATTTCTGTCCGCCGCTAGATGTCGTTTTGAAAAAGACAGCAGCGGTTGTCGAAGCAACTTGATTAGGCCTAATTGAGGTTGTAATTTGACGAATTTTGTATAACATTTAACCTACGAGTTTATTTTAAAACACAAGAATTAGTGTTGCAAAAATGCCAAACACCCCAATAGAAAAATAACGACAAAACGTCTTTCAACTTTTTGGCGCAAAAGTAAACATGTATATAACTGCCCCCATAAGGAATGACTAAACTTTATTCAGACATGGTAATTGATTACTTTGTTTAAGCTTACTTACTTGTTGCATAATGCACACTGTGCCTTTGGTCGTTGCTGCAACAGGGTCAACTAATACAAAGAATGTCACTTGCGATTTCTTGGACAGCGAGTACTTTTGTGGATATACTGTTGGTGACTGTTGGCATCCGACTGCCGTTTCTTATACCGAAAATTCAGGTAATGCGCAGTTGTTGAAATTCGATGTCTTTAACAACAGTAGGCCTAGTGCCGTAATTAAGATAATGCAATGTGACAAGTTTGATTTTGTAAGAGACAATAGTTACGTCGGCTGATGTTTACGGAGTTATGTGAGATACATTAGGCCTACAGGGTGGTCCAACTAAAGTGAAGCCAACTTACATTTTTTGCTGGTAACATTTGAATGCATAGGTAAAATTCAATGATTTTTTTGCAAATGTGATAACAGTTCAGACACACACATTGGGAATCATAAAAATTTAATATTGTTCGTCAGATGGCGTAACCAGGTTAGGTATTTTCTCCCTTGTTACATCTCTCATTTTGGCTGTTTTAGTGTTTGCAAATTTTGGCTTAAATTACGTGTATGTAATAATATATAAGCAGCAAAATGTCGCTGTTCTAAAATAACGAATTATGATAATTGCTGCTGCTGTTATAAATAAGTAAAATAATTTACTGCAAACGAGGATTTAAAAATAATTTAAGGATTGGTTAAAAAGGTAGCGTATTGTAATTTAATCGCAATATCTTTTCATGTTTCACTGAGATGATCATATCTAATTTGTATTAAATTTCGCATACGTTTGATTAAGATTATGAAAGTCTTTGCTGATGGTTCACATTCAGACCGTTTGGACGTAACGTTCAGGTGGTCTGTCTCGGTAAAATTTTAGCTATTTTTACAGAATAATTTTGATAACGATGTGCATAATACATGTGTATTTGAAGCAGCATTGACCACTCTAAATAGTCACGCATACAGTCTGAGAGAGGAATAAAAAGGATACGATGTGTCAATGTTTTGTAGGCATTAAGTACGTGAGCTGCGATAGCGATGATCAGCCGTGGGATAAGAACGTGCTGCTGTCGCCGGAGACGAATCTTGAGAGCGATTCGCTTCTCACATTCAATCTGAGCTCGCAACGCAGCGGATCACTCGAAATCTACGCAACTTCGGTCGTCGGACACTTCTCATTCCGTGTCGCTGCGTACGCACCGAGCAGCGTCGTGACGTACAACGAGACGCTGTACAACATGACTTACGGCGTCTTCGACGACGACCAGACCAACGAGACGATAACCTTCACTTCCGAGTCCGTCTGCGTATCGAAACACAGTCACAAACTGGCGTTCGTCGGCTCCGCGATGTACAGCCTGATCGAAGACACAACGCAACAGGATGCTGTCATTAAGGATGTCACTTTGACCACCACACCGTGCACCGCGCAAGCTTTGCCAGGTTAATCGGCTAACTTACCTCGCTGCAGTATATAAACATTTTGCCTTAAATATTTTGCTATTATGAAATATTTAGAACGCTGTCGTTATGATTCGAATGCACTTTTAACGACGATCGCGTTGAAAAAATGACCCGGACTGCACCGGCTTGTGTAGTTATTTAACGATAAATTTGTAGCTGGTTTTACTGGCTTTATAGCTAGGCCCACTCATGTACCACAATCACATTTTCTTTAGCTTATGCATGCCAATTTGCCGTTGCTGCGCTTTAATCGGTGCAAATTTTGAAAACTAATGACACGTGTATCGTGAGATGGAATTTAAACGACAGTTCTGTTGCAATTTTTCGCTAAATCTGCCAATGAAAGAATTCTAAAAATCGCTAAGTTAAAGGGCCTACCTGGTAAATAACAGAAGTGGTTGTTTTTATGCAACACGGTGTACGAGTACTGTCGAGTCATTGGTGTTGTCTGTAGTCTAACAAAACTTGTGACTTGCATGTTTGACTTTGTGTTTCTAAGAGTGTAAAAATGATGGCATCTGCGTGGAAAATACGATCAGCTGGACGTGGTTGTCGGAGTGGAAGTACATTAATCAGCCTGCTTTTGATGCTGCTCTCACGACCAGTAAGTAATACGTTGGCTCGCAAAAATTATTGAAACTCCAAAATCGTTGAGTAACATTAATCGTGTCCATTTAAAGATCGTACGTCCACGAACCGAAACGACGCGTCAACAGTGGGTGGGCCGCTCCGAGTTGCACGGTTATTGAACAGCGCCAGCTTCCAATGCTTGCGTTCGTGCTAAGGCAAACATTTCGAGCACATGCCGTAATAAAGATAACGCAATGTGACAAGTTTGATTTTGTAACAGACAATAATTACGTCGGCTGATGTTTACGGAGTTATGTGAGATACAGTAGGCCTATGTATGCATTTGTGTAACATACCTTTGCAACACGAAATTTTTTATATCCACCCGGGAAAATTAAAATTTGTTGCTACCAGATGAGAACTGGCGGTGACAATTTAAAAAAAAGACATCATAGTAAAATAGTGAAAATGGATGGACACCGGATATCATTGACTGGCCTGGCCTTAGGATCAGTGAAGCAGCTTATTGAAAACGTACAAATGTTGAATTTCTAACTTATAAGCTATAGTTATTGAAAATTACATGCTGCAACTTATGTGTAATATAGTGCTGTTATTTGATTTGTAGGTGGGCACTTCGTGGAACGCGACTTAGATGGCAGCTTAAAATTATTCGATAAAAAAGACGCAACTGTGTATTTTTTGGCTATATCCAACATTGTGATGAATATCAGTCTTCATTTTCACTCCTGGACAGTGACTTCCAAGCCAATCAGGGTAACAATCGATTTTAGCAAAACCTAAAACATTTCTATGCTTTCGGTTTCAATATGACAAAAATAGGACAAGCAAAATATTTTTATTTTTATTTCATTTTGTGACATGTTGTGTAATATTACACAACAGCTAATTAAAACAAATTGACACAATGAATAGTACCCATGTAAACTAAAGATACTGCAGCACAACAGACTATGCAAACAGTTTTTTTTCAGCAACACTTTAAAAGCTAATTAAAAGAGCACTAGCGTATTAAAGGTCTAATAAAAATTTTAGGAAAGAAGGTTTTTAAAAACAGATTGCAACTGTAAACAAAGGATTTTTACGCTTAATTTTGCTTTTAATTGTCTTTGTTATTACGTAGTGTATTGATCGGCGGTTTTTTGCTGATTAAAGTACTTTGTCAAAACTCGGTGTTGACTGTTGATGATAAATGTACAAAACATCAGTTTATACACTTGTTAACGGCGACATGCAATAAGTGACACAAGTTAGTGCGCTGTAATCATGCTGAAGTTAAGCGCATTAACTGTGACCCTACGTTTCGTAATTAATTCAGAGCAACCGATAAGCTTACACATATTAGCGAGGTCTTTTTTCTTAAAAAGTTTTTCAACGCACAATAAATGTTTTTTTATGCAAAAAAGCCAACTAGTGGCACTAATGTATAAAGATGAACTCGTTTTTACCCGTGCTGATGTTTATTATTAATTTTTCAGGTGTATAAAAAGATGAATGGAGAAATGGTTGGTGAAATGTTTAACATTAGCATTCCAACAACAACTGAAGACACCAACATCACGACAAACTCAACGGATGGTGTTATTCAGCTGGTTGTACCGGAATACATACATACTATTTACTACACTGGGACTGCCGATTTACAAGGTACCGTTATCAGTACTATTCGACATTGTGCCATATTTCTATACAAATTTTTGTTATTCTGCGGCAGTCTTAATAGGCCGCGTTACAGCTCATGTCCGCCCATCCATCTGTTCGTCTGTCCGTTTGTTCTTACGCCATTTTGACTTGATAACAAAAAGCGTAAAACATTATGGTTAACGGCATGCATATTCAACAATAGAGACAATTAAAAAGCAAAGAATTCCTACGAACTGTCACGCACTGGGACAAACAATACAACACCATACATACGCTTTGTAACCTTCTGTAACATATGTGTAACGTGACGGTCCCAATATAAATGTGAAGCAGTAGGCTATATGTGCGTGTTTATATGTTATCATTTATTTATTTTGCTAATAAATACCACTAAAATAATAGTAATAGGCCTAATTGATCTGTCTATTAGTCTGAGCCAGCCATTTTGTAGTTTGTTTTGCGAGTAGTCCAGTATATGGCAGTCTTTATTTACGCAAAAACATTGTAGAAACAGAGAGACAAAAAATCATGCGACCAGTAAGCCTACAAAAGTCCATGATATAAGAACATGGAAATCGGCAATATCGAGTTGGTGTGTTGTTGCAGGCTACTCGTTGCAGCTGGTGTCACGGACCAGTCACACGCCGGTCGCTGAGTACGAGGGCGAGTGGATGTCGGAACTGCTGTCAGTCACCGGCGGCCAGCTGTGCGTAACTCTCAGACTCTCGCTGCCGAAACAGTTTTCGGTTTTCGCGAAGCTGTTCACCGTCGACAAAGAAGCGCAGATTGTTTACAGAGCCGAGTCCACACCAACCAGCGCCGATGCGACCGATTTGTTTTCGATGTTCGAAGTTAAGTTGACCGAGGATGAAGATGGCGATGACGACGTGACAACGGAACGGACAGTTCAGATGGTTGTCTACGTTTCACTAAACGTTGCTATTAAAACAGTCAGCATCAGCAGCGGCCAGTGTCCATACATCAGTAAGTATTGCAGATTTGTCATAAGAGTTGTGCCACTGCTTTCCGTGGCGTTGCTGCATTTCAAGCGGGATTTTTCTTTCTCCCCCCCCGAAATTAAAAGTGATTGATTATATTTTTTGTTACTGGCGCTGACAGTGTTTTTTTGAACCAACGTGGTAACAAAGAGTGAAGTACAAAAATGTAGCACTTTGGAAAATAACGATTAATCGTTACTAAACTGGCAATGAGGTTTAAAGTAAATTAGTTTTTGGGACAACTGTCGTTAAAATCAGTCTTGCGTCTACTCTTCTTCGCTACGGGTGAAGATTGTGTCCGATATTGATCTAATGTAAGGTACAAAATGTTCGTTAACACCAATAAAACGAGTAATTTGAGCAAAGCTCACCTGACGCGCGATAGCAGCGGTCATGCCACCTAGACAATCGTGTACAGCATGCAATAAAATAATATTGCGTTTAGAAGGAGTAGCTAAATTTAAGGCCTCCGTATGGAAAACTTCATTAATTTAAAAGGTCAAAATTTTGATTGTTAAAATTCTTTATCGTTTAAAGTTCAAGGTCATTTAACGTCATTCAAGATTATCTATATTGACACCATTCAAAAAAGTCGTCACTAGTGCTTTTTATGATAAGCGACATGTCTGTGCCTATCTGCAACTGTTTTCAAGCTAGACGAGCTAATAGAGGTAAAATTTTAAAGGAGTATCCCATTTTGATGCCCTCTGCGCAGGACTTCTTGAACCTAAAGGGTCGAAACTTGAATTGCTAAAATATGCGTTCAATGCAAAAAAATTCTGCACAGGTTGTCTTGGTCTATCTTCAGCCATTTCGTCGCAATTCACTCTTAAAATGTGAGCTGCAGCCAAAAATTGTGAAAAATTCACTAAAAATCCCTTTTTGGTAGTTCAGTGTCATTCAAGCTTATCGATGTCAATGAATCTAAAAAGCCCGTCGCTTGTGCTTGTTATGATAAGCAGCATCTATGTACCTATCTGCAATCGTTTTCATGTTACACGAGCCAATAGCAGTTAAATAACCATTTTAGGGGGTGCCTCTTTTTGACGCCCGCGTGCGCAGATCTCCTTGTACTTAAGGGGTGGGACATGGACTGCTAAAATCTACGTTTAATGATAAAATTTCTTTGCTGGTTGTCGGGGTCTGTCTCTAGCCGTTTTGGCACAATTCACTCTTAAAATGCGTGTCGCAGCCCGAAATCACGAAAAATTTACTAAAATTCCTAATTTTGGGCGTTCAAGATCGTTCGAGTCATGGATCTTGATAAAACTAAAAAAACCCGTAACCAGTGCTTGTTATGATAAGCAGCATGTATGTACCTATCTACAACCGTTTTCATGATACACGAGCCAATAACAGTAAAATAACCACGTTTTAGGGAAGTACTTTTGTTTGACGCCCTCGTTCGAGGGGAACCCAGGAGCACGAAATTTTGTCACAAAAAAACTAGAGTGCTTGGGGGAACCCACAGTAAAAATTTCGTGATTTTAGCTTTCACCGTTTTGAAACAATACAGCAGTGTGACAGACGGACAGACAGACAGACAGACCATGGCTAAGACGTGCAAAGCATTCTGCTATCGCGCGTAATGAAGAGTTAATTATTTGTTTTGGCAATTATAATCTTTATATTATCGCAATCTAATTTAATTGTGTAGTCTGAGTCTCGTCATTTTTCGTCATCAGATGATTGAACTGTTTCTGCGTTTGACAATGGTGATTTCAATAATTTTCGTCAGTTGATTTGAACAATTTAACTTGGCATATATACTTCGTAAAAAGTCGTTTCCGCGATATATTACGTAAGCTTACACCGTGAGTTACCGTATGTTTCAGACGCCGGTGATCTGTTGGATGTCTGTCAATTTTCTGAGTTTGACGACTGCGGCTTTGTGGACAAATCATCCGAGTCATCCAGATGGGTCATTGTCTCCGAGAACGACGAGTCCAGCACCGACAGTCAGTGTTTATGTGGTTATGCCGTTTTTATTTAGCACACATTTTTTGCAATCTTTATATGTTTGTTCGTGATAGCGAAGAAACGACAGTTTTTGGCGAATCGGGAGAAACAGCAGTGCGCAATGATATTTGCTTATTCCTGTTTATTTCACAAATTATGCTTATGCGTCATTGGAAGTCAAATAATATAAAAATAACGTCTACCAAAAAATTTGCCATCTGAAGCATTTACAAACCATTGAATGTTTATAGCCAAGTGAAGATGAGGCCGCTTGAACTTTTAATGTAGACCTACGTCGTGTAGAATACTTTTTTGGTGAATAACCTAAGTTAACAGCTTTGCATAAAAGATCATTTTAATAGTTTAATTTTTTTCGAACGTTTTTGCGTTGAGTCGGCTGTGTTTTTGCGTTCGCTGCGTTACGTACGTTGCGAGCGTGGGTTGGGTGGAAACTAGGGTTATCTGCGACGGTTGTAGGTAACGACGTTGCTGAGTGTTTAAACACGGCTGACGGTCGCGACTACGTTGGCACTGCCAGTCATACTCTGACAGGGCGAACTTGTCAACCCTGGAATTCCCAATCTCCTCATGCGCATTTCTACACCGAAATCGACATGTTTCCCGACAACAAAGATTTCGATGCTAGAGTCGCCGACGTGAGCAACTACTGTCGCAACCCTTCGCTGGCTGGCGCGAAATACGTGCCACTGCCGTGGTGCTATACGAACAGCAGTGACGTCATATGGGAATTCTGCAATATTCCCAGATGCAAAGGTACTGCGCTCTCTGTTGATCAGCAAAATTCGACATGGTGGCGGCGAATCGAACATTTGCGACTTTCTACCAAAACATCGTTAACCTTAAACAAGACCCAAAATAATCTGGTGAAAGCAGAATCGCTGAAAATCAATGTTGCCATCTAATGAATCATCGTCATGTTTAGTAGATCGGAAGCAATTGCATGTTTCGGATGGCGGTTCGCTGTTAATCTTTCCTTCTTTTGGGGCCAGGGATCAAATGTACCTGCCAAATAGCAAGTATGACGAACGCTTTAAGTTGGCGCATGAATGTGACTGACGTACGACAGAAAGACCACGCTATGAAAAAGTGTATGAATAAGCGGAATCGCTTGCGCTGCAAGAACGATTTCGCTTAATAGTGCAGGGTACTACGAGTAGATGTAAAACTATTTATTGTAGAATGCTGACAAAAGTTTGGCATAATCTGTCGAGTAGCGACTGATTGCTTGTCTAACCGACATTGCTCTTGTCGTCTTTTAGCAACACAATTGTACCGAAATTTAAAAGTTTGTGTTTGTTGTCTCAAGACGTGACTCGCCAAGTTTTCTTGTCTTCTCATTTGACGTTATAATTTTGTGCTATGGTGTGGTCTCCGGTGCCATATCTGCGATTTGAAATGTTTTTTGTATGTGTGATATTATATTAATGTACAATTTAGCGTGAGGTTTATTAATGTCTTTGGGTATGTTTCGTCGTTCAGTTTATTACTCGGAGGCGATATTTAACGACGGGCTGGACACCGCCGTACTGCAGTCGCCTGCATTCAACGCCACGTCAAACGCATGCCTGCAGTTCAGCTATCAGATTTCTTCTCCCAAGATCACGCTGAAGATTCTCGCGAGGAAGATGACGATCGGGTCGAAGTTTGAGCCCAGCGGCACGCTGACGTTTAGTAATCAGAAGAGAATCGGTTTCTGGAGTAAGGCGACAGTCGAGCTCATTGATGGAAGTGTACAGTTTCAAATCGTCGCCGACAAAACGGGCGTCACCAGTAACATACACTTCGTGAAGATCGACGACATCCAGTTGATATCATGTCCCGTTTCAGGTAGCTAACAGTATTATTCTTATCTGGTTTTTGAAGTGTTTTAATGATAGGATCGGCGGAGATGCGATGCTGAAAGCGATGCGCTGTATGTGATTTTTTGATTCAGCACGTCAACATGATTATCAAGAACTTGCTGTAAAACTAAATCAGTGTGCTGTCACGCCAGGAAAGACGCAAGATGGAGATAGGACGCAGTGTAATACCGCCGTGCAGTTATGCAATTAATTGTGCAATTTATTGTGCAATTAAAAGCAAAATTTATTATCAAAATTTACAATCAACATTGTCCAAATAGTGTAGACTAATGCTTATAAAAATGTTTTTATTTTATATAATAAAAGAATACTCTATTTGAGCTTTTTCTTGTTAGTAATTTTTTATTGATTTAAAGTAAAACAGCGTTAAATGTGCAATTATCTAAGCATAAATGTCGGAACAAACTTAGTTAGTTTTCTGTAGTCTGGCATCGACTGTGATAATGTATGTTGTAGAAAGTACCCCGGAGCCCACTCTCGACTACACTGGACCACGTCTGCCGATGACAAACTCCCAGAACTGGGTGCTTAGCGATTACTCTGGTAATTTAGCCATGTTACTGTTTCCAATTTGTAGGATGTGTTTACATGATTAAACGTGTACAGGGTGGTCGAGAAAAAATAATTTTGCCACCATTCGTCACAGAGCCATGCAGTTTTTAGCAAAGTGTTCAGACAGACTTTTTTACAATGTCATGACAAAGGGCAGTATCCAAATATAACAGTTAAATGTTTTTTTTGCTTGCAGCTGGCAAGTGAAATATACGAAAGCAGTATTAACCGCTAAATATTTAATGCAAGTTCGTGACAGAAACAACGTTCGCGCCAACCCATTTTTTAAAATTAAGAAAAACTAAGCACAATGTGTTTATCGCCAAAAAATGCTTTTGGTACACTATTTAGTCGGGCGGGGCATGGTTTGATAATGACCTGGATACGTTTACTGTGTTTCGTATACGGGCTTTGCTACGCTTTGTACCAACAATAGTCCTCCGTCAGCTGTTGCTATATGCAGCTAAAATATAATCATAAAATCCGTGGTTATGGAAATGGTATTGATATATTTTCGTACAATGTTAGCATAATACAAGTGTAATCTGCTTTGAGCTTATTAATAGCAGCAACTTCTTATAATTTTTTCAGTTTGCTAAGCGTTCAGTGGACAAAGCGCTGCAAAATTTTGCACGTGAAATATGGTGCATTAATTTACTTTTCTGTAAATTTCTTGCTAACTACGATTGCATATTTACTCTCATGTAAGTTAGTCATTTGTTATGCGTTTATCTTATTTTGTTTTAAACGCTGTTTATTATACTATATTGAACAGAATTAATTAGTCAATAAATATAGCCGTTTAAGCCAAAACAAGCCAAAATACCGGGTATAAAATTTTAAAACAGAATGATTTTGTTACGTCGTATTATATATTTTTTGTATTTAACAGATGTCGATGTGCAAGACATTATGGACACAATTGGGCGGCAACAAAATGATCTGATTTTTAGGTAAACTTAAATTAGACGCATTTGATTTGATCATAGACAAAGCGTTATCGATTTAGGCACGTTGTTGCATTATTTAGCATAGCATAACAACAGAATAAGAAATAAAACACCAGAGCTTGGCAAATTACTGGCTCAAATGTAATTCAATTACAAATTACAAATTACTTTGGAATCAGAGGCAAAATTACAAATTACGTAATTTCAATTACTTTAATTACAAATTACATGCAATTGTTAATTGTGTTTTTAAATTGGTATTACAAAATTAATGATAAATACATTCATAAATTTAACAAACTAGCAGTAGTACACTAGTAATGAGGCCACTATTCATTATCAGACCAAAAAAACATTAGGAGCAAACAGCAACACACCAATTACTTGATAATGTTAACTAATGTCTACACTATTTACAAACACAACTTATATTTAAAATGTAAGTTACATCATGTAGGCTTAAAGGCTAAATCATATGAATCTTTATGTCACTTTAAAGGCCTGGGAAAGGAGCAACTGCAGAAATGTTTTATGACTTGACAACGATAGGCGATGCAGACTGTTTAGTGTTTATCCCACGCTTGGCGAAATGGAAGATCTGCTACCTACAGTCTACACTAGTTACAAAAACTTGTGCAGAAAAACAGTTATAACTGAAAATGTAAGTTGCATAGCGAAGTGTAATTTAGTAAATAAAAAAAGATCGACATGGTGATTAATATAAAACTAATAGTTGTTACCACTTGATATTTTCAAATGTAATTAAAAACTGTAATGTAATTTACAATTACAAATTACATGACTATGTAACTGAATTACCAATTACAAATTACATCAAAACCAAATGTAATTGAATTACAAATTACATTTGTAATTTGTAATTAAATTACATAATTGAATTACATGTAATTTCGTTACTGCCCAGCTCTGTAAAACACGGACATAGGCCTAGTACTGTCGTTGCTAAAGCATCTTGCATAAAATGATCGTCTACAAGCTCGTGAGATTGCAACAGTACATTCCAGACATACTCGAGGCGACGGATAGAAACTTACACAATTGTCGTTGGAAATTGTGACGCATCTGTAGCACCAAAATCGACTTATGCCCAGACATAAAGGAACTAAAAAAAGTTAACTACGACTTACTAAAAATCCATCAGTATAGGATTTACGCAAGTATTATTTCACCATCAAGATGGTGAATATATTTCACATTTTGTTTTGAATTGTAATTTGTGCAGAAATGTAATAAAATAATGTTATGTTATGCGCAAATGTAACGTTGTAGTTTTCTGCTTATTATCAAGTCGTTAAACCAAATGTGCATCTTGTCTATTTTTTAAATGCAGAATTTTATGGTTTGCTATAGTAGTCCTACAATGAATAGTATATGCTCTATATGTTAGTCGTGTGCAGTCCAGCAAATTTAGCTAAGTTGTGCAAACTCACGTGTACAGTGTGCGTGCGCGTTGTGGTAAAAGTTGTAGATGGGCGGGCGATAAGTGTGATGTTGCATACATTAAGAAGGAGTACACCCGTATGGGCGTTTGCTATACTATCAACTGGAATCCATCCGATGTACTTTACGCTAAACAAGCAGGTAAGCTATGTGGCGAATTTAATACACACTGTGGTTTAAAAAGTCTTATTTTGTGGTGCATTAACTCTGATATTCTCGACCAGTTGTTGTTAGAAAACAGATTTGCTGTTGACAGAAACACTGAACGCGGTTTTCAGCGGCATACCACCGACAGAGATATAGCTTATATGGTGATTATGTTGTTTACTATGAATGAACTTATGTGATCAGTTTTTGATCTCAGAATGTACATTTCCTGATACGACTAAATCACTGTTACCGCGTGCATGCTGCAGTGCACTGTTTGTATTAAAAAATAAACAAAAATAAACACAATAGTAAACATTTGTGTTATGTTCAGGGCCAGGGAATGGACTAGAGTTGATTCTCAATGTTGAGCAATATGAAAACATCCCTAATTTGGCGAACAACATTGGCGTTGAAGTAAGCAAGCTATTAGCTGTTATGTTTTACTCCTAATATTTGCTTGTCTGCCCTTCTTGTTAATAACGTTTTCGTGCAAAAGTAATGCCATTGATACTTAATAAATGTACAAAAGGGCAGTTTATGCTCTTGTTAACGGCGATATTCAATGAGTAGTAGGCCTACGTAAAAACAGCAATAATTAGTAAAAAAATTTAGTCATTGCATAAAATGCCCAGCCTAGCGATGTGAGACATTTCGTGAGATGACTAAATAAATTAGTTATTTTGCGTAATGCCTAAAATTTTTAAGAATTACGCGTAATGTCTGGTTTCACTATTAATTTTAATTCAATTTTCATTTATTTCAAACCACACGGATCCATATTATACTCTATTATGCCTGTAACATTTATGAGTTTAATTAACTTTTGTAAGCCTATCTATATGTATATCTAACACTTGTGCTGTACAACTAAATATTGACTGATTGACTGCGTGAGTTAGTGAGCAATAACGTATCATTTGCGCGATTTTTCTCACCGTAACTGTTACTGTTAGATCTATCTGCACAGTCAAGATGACATACCATCAACATTTTTCATAGCTGAGCCGGGAAAATATGCTTTGGTGGTGGTCGAACATTCTACGGTAAGCGAATTTGTGAGTTTAGTGATTGAAATAGCAGTATGTTGTAGTTAGTTGTAGGGAGTAAAACTAGTCTCATCATTGAGCCTTGAGCTCATAATAGTTTCAGTAAGTAGAAATTGGCAAAAGACGGATTTGTCGCCTAATCGTGGAAAAGACTTGAATCAGTTGTGCAGGTGAATGTGTACCGGTAAATTGTTGCTTTGTCTGTTATTTGCATCAACGTGTAAAACCAAAAAATAGCGTAATGAACACATTTGTCGAAATTACTATGATTATTTCATTATCGTCATCGTCAGGCACACTACGCAATGCACTAGCTCAGCATTAGTCTTGCAGTGTAAACTGGTGTCCAAATAAGGGCTGAGGAAACAGAGATTAGCGCCGCTCTGTGGCCGTGGAAGGAATGAGAAATGTATGAAATATGATTGTCATTTAATAGCACCAACTAAAACTGTCGTGGTCGCATTAAAATAAAACATTTGCAAAAATACTGCACAACAGTTTCAGTATAGTAAACACATGGTTAACTAGAAGTCGCTCGTGAGAGTGCATATCTCCGCCGTTCCTGAGTTATCGTGTACACAGGCGGAACGACGAACACACACACGGACGGACAGAACGACCAATCTCATAATATCCTCCAATGTTCACTAGTGTACGCTAACACTTGGCGGAGATAAAAATAAGAGGTGGTTGTGTGCTCTGTGAAGTAAAACATTTTTGCAACCACCAACTGTATTTACCACGTGTTCAAACGTCAACATGTTGCGTAATCGCCAATTTACACCTACGAAGCGATTCAACTAACTGTTAAGTCGCGTCGGCATCGTATAGGTGTGAAATGGCCGTAAGATTGTCATGAATGTTTTACAATTTTGCAACATTTTTACGCGCAACAGCAGAATGCTTCGCGCGTCGTAGCCATGGCCGGGGCGTCTGTCCGTCTCTCCGTTAACGATTTGTCGGTCTGTCTGTCTGTCTGTCACACTGCTATCAAAACATTGCAAGCAGGAGCATAAAATTGTCACTGTAGGCTGCCAGAAGGACTGTAGTTTATTTTGAGAAAATTTTGTTTTGCTGCATAAGAGGATTTCCCTCGAACGAAAGCGTAAAATAGGAGTATTCTTCCCTCTTTAAAAAAACGTTATTTTGCCGCTATTGGCTCTTCTAATGTGAAAATGGTCGCAGATAGGTATAGACAATATAGTTGCTTTACATATCAAGCACTTGTCGTGGGATTTTTAGTTTTATTAACATCAATGACCTTGAACGACCTTGAATCCCCAAAAAGAAGGGGTTTTGGCGAATTTTTGCGCAATTTTTGGCTGTAGCGCACATTTCCAGCGTGAATTGCGACGAAAAAGGCTGGGTATAGACCAAGACAACTTGAGTATAAAATTTTAAACATAAAACGTAGATTTTAATAGTCCAAGTCCCGATTTTTTAAATTTAAGGAGGCCTGCGCACGCAAGCGTGAAAGAGGGGTACTTCTTTAAAAGTGTTTATTTTACCGATATTGTCTCGTCTAACGTGAAAACAGTTGCAGATAAACATAGACATCCTGCTTATCGTAACAAGCGCTGGTGACGAGCTTTTTAGCTGTATTAACATCAACGACTTTAAATGACCTTAAACACTTAAAATAGGGTTTTTGGTGTTCTTTGCGATTTTTGTCTGCAGTGCACACTTTAAGAGTGAATTGCGACAAAATGGCTGGAGACAGTCCATGACAATGTGCGAACAGGAACTGCTAAAGCTGTCGCGCGTCTCATGAGCTTTGCTCAAATTACTTGTTGTATTACATGCAACCGCTGGCTAATGCTGTTCTGGTAAGCAACAGTTTGCAATGCACTTTGTTGACAGACGACGAGCCTTGAGGATCCATATGGAGTGTGCGGCACACAGGCACTGCGATTCTACAACTCGACTGTATCTTACACCTCAGCACGATGTCAAATGGACTGCCAAGTTACATCCTTTGTAAAATTGTGTGGATGTAAGGACGCCTTTATGCCAGGTAATGATTCGGCTGCCGGTATGTCCTGATTTTCTCGTAATACGTTTGGTCATTTAGAATTTTTTGGTGGCACTAAATTTATGACAAGATTCGCTATTTGATAGGCGCAGTTTAAGTTCAATGCGTGACTATAACAAAACAGTGAAACGTTAGTTGTTTAAACGAACGTAAAGAAAACAAGTTAGAGCTGTCACTTGACATAATGAGTAAGCATCATACATGCTGAAAAAGCGGAGTAGCCCCCTTTCAGTGTCGTAAAATTTCTTTTTAAATTTACATGACGTAGAACGAGCTTTATCGCGATGGTTTTCTTTTTCATCAAAATCACGGTATATAAAGAAACAGTAAAAAATATTCGATTGCATTTGCAAAACGACAAATAAACTAATTCATAAGTCTCGTCAGAATTATTACCAACACTGTTTGTTAATAATCGTTGTTGTTGTTACTGAATCGGTAGTTATTGATGTTAATAAGACTAATAAGTGATAACGAGTATTGGATTGGCTTGGCCGGTGCAGGTGACAATGAAGTCTGCAGCTTGCCGCAGTACGTCAACTGTCTCACTCCATCTTCAGCTCTCGGTGCGTGACTATAGGGCCTGTGTTTAAGCTGTGGTAAAAGATCACAAAATGCTCTGGTGTATATAAATTAGACCATCACTTTGTTATACGATCGTCCTAATTGTGGCCGTCCAAATAGATCGCTTACGGGTCTAGTTCATCAGTCACTCTGCAGGTTCTGTCTGTTCCGTACGGACTTTCAGCTCGAAAACAATGAAACGCAGAAAAACAAAATTGGTTCGAACGTTTCCAGGGCAGGAATAGCCGTTTGTGCCAATTTTTAAGGCAACAATCGGATTTCATAAACATCTAAGAAATGACGCATATCTTTCGTACATGTTTTCTTACGGCAGGCAGATCGCGCGCTGGTTGGCCGGCTGGCTCACACGCGTTGAGCGGGATTCAGTGCTCACTGCACACTGCGTGCAGTGCAGTGGGCGCTTACGACCTCCGACAAATAGACAGACGGCCGCATACGTGTCTGCACAAGGCGTGCAAATGTGGGCCGATTTTAATAATTTTTTTGCTGCAGTATTTAAACACAAGCTGCAGAAGAACAGAAGAAGCGAAAGACATACGATTTCAAATTTGTTGTTTTATTGTCTTGCGAAGTTTGAAAGCTTAATTCATCAACTATTTTATCATGTTAGCTAAAATAGGCGCAGCCGATATACACTGTGCCTCAAAAAACATCCCCGACATTTTTCACTGTAACGTGAAAATCAATTACCAGATTTTGATAATTTTTGGTACAAATATTTCTGACACAACTTGCCATCAAATGACTGTTTAGTTTCCCACCTCACCCAACGTTTGTTTCTGCACTACCTGAGGAAAGCACAACCAGTGAAATATCACTTTTTTATCCAATACGATATGATTGCTTAATTAACATAACGCGTAAAAACACATTTTGTTCACATTTCTGACACTGTGGCTGACATTTCATTCCGTTGTCCATTTTTAACTGCCTGCAGTAAAATTGCTTGAAAAGTTGGCCAAATATGCGAACACAGGCAAGGAGACGCTTTCTCCATTCACTTGACAGCAGTATCGATAATGTTTTGCTCCAGACCAATCCAGGCTGTAGCAGTCGTTTCTTGACTTCACAAACATTCCTAAACTTTATCTGGTAGACACACTGCTGCAAGGCAGTCAAACCTTGTAATAGACCTGCTGTTGGGGCCTACAAATTAGGACAGATGGAATTTATTGACTTTTTCCATTCATTTTAACACGTATTATGCCTGGTCTGCTTTCCCCAGGTAGTGCAAAAGCAGACGTTGGGTGAGGTGAAAACTAAAACAATTATTTAAAAATTAGTTGTGCCGGAAATATTTTTGCCAAATATTGATCAAATCTGCTAAAATTTTTTTCAAGGTACGATCGATAATGTTGTGGATGTTTTTCTCAGGTTTTCTGTTTCTTTTAACGCATATTTCGCTTGATCTGCTTTTCCTAGGTAATGCAGAATCATAGATTGGGTAAGGTGGGTAACTGAACGGTCATTTGATGGCAAGTTTTGTCAGGAATATTTGTATCAAAAAGTATTAAAATCTGATAATTGGTTTTTACGTTACAGTCGAAAATGTCGGGGATGTTTTTTGAGACACAGTGTAGTTTCGTTTTACGGCGATAAACTGTGAAAATTTATGTTTGATCAATCTAATTGCTGATGTGTTTCGTAAACTAAGATGGCCGTCTCGTGCAGTAAACTGCTACTGTTATACGATTCTTTGTAGCAAACGGTAACGATACAAACGACGTCGAGCACTGTACCTGTATCAACCAGTGCTATCTGGTGACGTATTCGTCCACAGTGTCTGCGGGCCGGCTAGCTCACACCAACATCTTAAACGATATTAACGCCGACCTCCGGCGACATGTTCCCGGGAACTTCTGGAAGGCCCTGGAGGCTGCTCAACGCGTCGACGAAAACAAGATAATGTCGACTGTGCAGCTGCTAAAACACGTGTCAGACGCACACGACAAACTACAGGCCGTGGTCGAGTATTACGCCGTGACAGAGGGAACATCTATCAGCAACCAGCTGCTGACGGTTGCTAATTCTTTGTTTCAGCTGGTACTGGGCGGAGTAACGCTGAGCCACGACTTACACCGTCACATGGACAACGTCTACGAGCAGTACGTCGACCACCTCGTCGCAGACATCACATCGACCATGCAGCAGGCTGACACTCTCTACGCCCAAGTCACAACGAGGTTTGTCAACACCGATGACTACGACGACGACCAGCTGCAGAGACTGACCCACCAGCTGGAAGCTGTCAACTCCAAGCTAATGGAATTCGACAACAATCTGAACAAAACATCTACTCACGCTAAGACGTTCTTCCCGAAACGGCTGCTGGCGTCGAAGGCATGCCTAGATGTCAAGAAAAGCATGAACGGCACTATAGACGAGCGGCTGGATTGGCTGGTCGGATTTCCAAGTTCGTCCGAGTTCACTGCCGCGACCGATCTGCGCAAAGGATCCAAGTTGCGTTCGTCGTTGTCGCGAATGATCGGCTGTCTGCAGGCGTACAAGACCGAGTTGGACAAATTCCGGTTGTGGCTCGATTCGGTAACTCTGCCCAAGTTCGCCAGCTCGGCGCTGCCGACGACCTACGTGGATGCAGTCAAAAGCGACGGCAGCAAGCTGCGCAATGTTCTACTTAGCTTCGTTAACGGATCACTGACAAAAAGTGATCTAACGCAGATGTATCTGACGGAACTCGCCAAAACCATTCAAACCAATGCCAACAATCTGGTCAGTGACGTCAAAGATTCCGTTCTCACCACACTCAAAACGAACGTCAATGTTTTTAAAGACGTGATGGTAACATTCTTTACAACGCTGTTCACCATGTACGTCAACCTCCAGAAATACATGGATAGCGCCGACAAAGGAATCGAGACACGTGTCCGCCAACTGGAAATTTGGCGAAAACCCATCATCAATTTCCAGAGTAGCAAGGTATGCGTTTGTTTCAATTGTTACAAAACAATGGCTTAAACTGCGATGGTTAATGCAATTCATTTATGCTTTTTTAACGATAGATTTCAATATAACATTTGGGAGCAGTTATTATTCTAATAAACGGCATGACTTACGGAGAAAAGGTACCCCCTTGCGCATTCTCCGTCGAAGAGATCAAACCTGATCGCCCCATAACATATCTTCAGCGTTTTAGATTTCGTACATGAAAGTACGCAAAATTTTTTGTTTTTGCTGTTTTGTGGTTAAAACAGTGTGTTAAATGAAAACTTCGAGAATCGGCGACGAAACCGTTTTTGCGGACACCGATTTACGTGTACAATTTGCACATGCCAATTGTGTGGAAATCGATGCAGACAACCGTCTTTAAAGACTTCTACGCTGGACAGAGCCACTAAAGCGATTGCACCGAGAGTGTACTTTGTCTAAACTACACGACAATAGCATGAGCGACTGTTTATATACTTTTTCAAAATGCAAAAGTCTTTTTTTTGTTTATCTATAATCTGTCATTATTTTGTTATATTGTTGTCTATTGTGTTAATGGTGGCCAGCGTTGATGGGCCTTTGCCTTTTCTGGCAACCTGCCATTGTAGTTGATTATTATTGTTGAAATTGTTATTTGATGTGTTACTTGGCTAATAAAACTCTTTCTCTCTCTCTCTCTCTCTAACGTCGGCGAGATGCCTATTAGTTTTTAATCGAGCATGACATACGCGTTTTTAACAGTGACAAACGTTAAAATCTCCACGCCACGTGATTTTGAAAGTTTGGTGTGCGATTTTAACAGGCGCGACTACTTATCCAGACTGCAATAATCGTGTACCAAATCCTACAAAGTTAAGTTGATTCGAAGTGGGTAGCGAATGAAAGCGGGCGCGAATGGGCTTGCACCCTTCCAAGTTATGGAGTTCGGAGGTATCACCTCGGAAAATTTTTTTCAAAATATCTGTACAGTTTAGTGCAATTTGATGACATCTGATCATCGAAAGTAGAATAGAAAATCGATGCTTTACAAAAGTGGGACGGAATTTACCGTTTCTGTCGTATAATTAATAATTGTTTCTACGATATTAGCGGGTGACGAGCAAATGTGCTCGTGTGTGGCTTTTAGCTGTACAGTTTGCGTCTGAACCAGAAGCAGACGTGGCAGACGTGGCCAGACGACTCCAGCCTGCTTCAGTTTCTTGACGGCGGTCACGGTCTGGGTGTGATTGACCGGATAGTCACACGCCTGCTGTTACGGCCTGGGTGTGATCGAGCGGACGATCACAAGGATCTCGGGCGACATCAGCGCGCAACTGAAGACGGTCACGGAGACAGTCGACAACGCTCACGCGGCGCTCCAGGAGTCCATGAGCAGTCTGCACCAGGCTCTGTACGACTACAGGGCATCCACTGAGATTAGCGACACCTTCGTCCTGTAAGCGCTAAGTAGCTTACTTGTTATTGTCAGTTTGTTTTATCTCGCCACGCTGACTGTAGAGAAAACTGCATTCTGTCGCTTTCTCGAACTTCGTATATCGTATTAAACCACATTAAATGTGTAGGCCTGTTTTTATAAGTTACAAGTGCAGTCATGCGGCATAAAGCAAAAGAGGGCGCCAGCTCTCAGCTTGCAAGGTCAGAGGCCAGTGTTGTGGTCAGATCACGGTTACGCCGTACAGACACGACGAATACGCATAGCTAAGAAGATGGCTGCACATCATGCCGGCACTGGGCTGTCGTTTTTGCTTGTTTTAGTCATGCTATTTTAAATATGTGTATCTGATAAACTCGTCGTTTGGTTTCAGTGAGAACTTCTTGACTCTGGAAATATTCTTTGGCGAGCTGATGACCGAAGAAGTCATTCAGTTGACGGCGTATGACGGCTTCGCATTTTTCTGTAAGATATTAGTGTAGTTTGTTATTTACATTAAGCTAAAACAACTACAACTAACAAAAATGTTTACAATAAATAATTTTTTGAAATATTTTTAACGAAGTGCAAAATATTGCTGGATTAAGCTTATACAAAATCAAGAGACGATTGCATGGTCGTTGCTTTACTGGATACTTTTGCGGGACTTTAACGTCATCATTAAACAACGCTTGTTGAGTGGTATTATTTTGACACATGCAATTATTGGGCGATACAAAATAATAGCAGAATGTCGTGGCTGAAAAATAGATGTAGGAAAACAAATTCGTTAACTTCTGTAGTGTTAATTTAATAACCCAAAATTAGGTGCATATAAAGTAGTTGTGCACTATGCATTGCATTTGTGATTGCAGTAATCTAAGTTATAAGTTATAATTGGAACTGTGAGATCCTGGATTTTGCAAATGTCTGGCAAAAAGTGTCGATATTTCATACATTTCAAGGTTTTTAAATACTTTTCGCACATTGCCTCGACTGCGTCTCACTGTGCGAAACAGCTACCCACACCACAATAAATTTTGACATATGGTGCATGCATATGCCGTCGTAAAAGTAAGATACAAATCCTACAGTTTTATTTTTCTCGCAGCTGCTATATTGTGTTCAATTCTGCGAAAATGTATAGCAAGATTTGTGCACTTTATTATATTTTATGTAACCGGGGCATTAAACTAAAACTTTTGTTTATAATAATTAACATATGCCGTTATGCATGTATGATAAACTGTTCTGATATAAGCTTTACCGCTATGCTGTAAGCTGATTGATAGTTGTGAGCTGAATTAGTCCAGTTGGGATGTATTGCGCAGGCGACTTTGGTGGTATGTTCGGCTTGCTGCTTGGAGGAAGTGTGCTGTCGATGGTCGAGATCTTGGACCTGTTGCTGTACAACTTTGTCGTCAAGTTGGTGATGATGAAACGTGTCAATCCACGACCGCGTCAGATACAGTCGACTCCTATCTAATCACATACAGCTACTGTCTTTTGCGTGTGCAGTTACCAAATTTGTTCTATAACTTACTTCTATTTTATAAGCGTGCGTGCGTGCATATAAAAACAACTTCCACTGTAATATAGAGTTTAACAAGTAATTTGAGCAAAGCTCACGTGACGTGCGATAGCAGCAATCCTGCCACCTTGGCAATCAGTGTACAGCGTGCAATAAAATAACAATGCGTATTGAAGGGATACCCAAACTTGAGCCTTAAGTATGCAAGACTCCTTAAATTTAAGAGGTCGAAACTTAGATTGTTAAAATGTACGTTCTGTGTTAAAAACTTCATACGCAGGTTGTCCAGGTCTATCCAGCCATGTCGGTGCAATTCACTCTTAAAATGTGCGCCACAGCCAAAAGTTTTAAAAACCATTCACAACCTTTATTTCTGGGGTTTAATGTCATTCAGGGTCATCAATGTTGACACCATTAAAAACTCGTCACTAATGCTTGTTGTGGTAAGCAGTGTGTTTGTGCCTATTTGCAACTGTTTTCAAACTAGTCAAGCAAATACCGGTAAATAACCACTTTTAAGGGGGTATTCCTCTTTGACGCCCGCCTGCGCAGGCCTTCCTAAACATAGGAGGTCGGTCGACACTTAGACTGCTAAAATCTGCGTTTAATGCTGAAAATTTCGTACCTTTAGCCATTTCGTCGCAGTTCACTTTTAAAATGTGCGTTGCAGCCAAAAATTAAAAAAAATTACTAAAAACTCTTATTTTGTGGGCTCAAGGTCGTTCAAGGTCATCGATGTAAATAAATCTAAAAAGTCTGTTACCAATGCTGATTATGATAAGCAGCATTTCTGTACGTATCTGCAACCGTTTTCACACAATACGAGCCAATAGCGGCAAAATAACCTCTTTTTAGGGGGTACCCCTACTTGATGCCCAGTTTGAGGGAAACCCCCTCATTCAATTGGCACGAAATTTTGTCATGATAAACTAGAGTCCTTGTGGAGCCCACAGTTAAGATTTGTGATCCTAGCTTGCACAGTTTTGATAAGGCTGCAGAGTGTGACGGACACACAGACGGACGGACGCTAAGGCCATGGCTAAGACGCGCGAAGCATTCTGCTATCGCACGTAATAAAACATACAAGGTGTGTTTTTTGATTTAAAATGAGCAAATAACACTGACAAATATAAGAGTTTTTGACAGTATACGGCTATTATGCTTGCTCGTTTTGCACGATAAGTCGCTGAAGTCGTGATCGCAATGATGGTGTTACTGTGTGACCAATAATATTGTGTGGGGCTTCACGTGGGACCAGCGCCATCTCAACGGCGCGTAGAAGTGAGGTAAGATGGATCACATATTGTTTGTTTGTTTGTTGGTTTATTTGTTCAAAGAAACATTTAATAAAACAGTAACAAAACAGTAACAATGTTCAGCAGAACTGGAGCACGCAAGGCATAAAAATGCACTCACTGCGGCCCAAAAACTGTCAAGGCACACACATGTTACCAATTGCCATAATACATCAACATATAAACTATTCAGAGACTATAAAAACTACCATAAAAACACGAACACATTATCTAAAAATCAAACCTACACAATCAAAGTTCACTTGCTCAATGCATCTCTTGAACGCTAAAAACGAACTAAAATTAACACTGGTTGGAAGGTCATTCCACACACTTATGACACGTTCCGTGAAGAAATGTGCCCGTATACTTTGGTTATTATGGCTTTTGTACAGTTTGTATTTATGTCCCCGGGTAACAGTACATGGGCTAGGAGTGAAAAAGACACCAGACTCAACATCAGTCAGACCAAACAGAAT
>Ga0209367_1001288_pt1 | contig 30198 bp, 21 predicted proteins | sample WorMetLIZISLAND2_FD_187412 | JGI IMG/M metagenome (GOLD analysis project Ga0209367, IMG submission 187412) | Marine gutless worms symbiont microbial communities from Max Planck institute for Marine Microbiology, Germany - Olavius geniculatus... ...
TAGTGTAGAGATGCAGTTAAGGTGTGGTGGTATGTTTAATAATAACACTACTGCTACTTGTCCACAAAATGTGCCAGTGAAAAAATTTTGAAAATCGGTCAATATTTGACGAAGATATGGACAATCACAAAGTAGGACGTTTTTTTTAAGACACAGTGTAGATAAGCCAGTAGGAGACGAGGCTGCAAGCTGCAATGCAGAGTGATATTTGGCCAGCTCTGTTGACAGTTGTGCTATAAATTGTTGTGCTCGAGTATTTTCGCTTGTGCAGAGAGACAGACAGAGAGAGACACAGTACCAGGGTTTCTACAGGTCAGGGAAAACTAGAAGAAGCCAGGGAATTTGTGTTGTTATCGAAAGGTCAGAGAAAAATATTATTTTTGAAAAGTCCGGGAAAATGATCTCAGATTGCAGACTGCAGATATCTGTGATTTTTTGTGTCTCCAAATATTAAAAAGCAGGCAAATTTGCGGCTTCCATTGAACATCCAGAAGCTAGAAGGGTCTCTGTCATTTGCATATTGCTTCATTACTTTCGCCAAGGAGGTTATGCTTTTGCAAGACTTTGTTTGTCTGTCTGTTTGTCTGTTTGTTTGTCTGTGTGTTAGCAAGATAACTCAAAAAGTTATGTACGGATTTTTCTGAAATTTTGAGGGTATGTCAGCCGTGGCATAAACTACAGGTGATTCAATTCTGGGGCAATCCGGCAGGAATCCTGGATTCTGGATCACTTTGAAATTTTCGTTACCATTGCGTTAAAGGGGGAATACGGGAACCTCTGGCAAAGCGAAGATGGTGACGCCACCTAGCGAATAGCATTGCCTTGGCGGAGGTACCTGCGAGCTATGATTGCTTTCTAGTTAATATTGTTTCATTAGTTATGGTATAGTGTACCATTTCTGACATTTGTGAGATAGGGTTATTGTTGCGATAAGGTCAGGGAAATTGTCGTTCCATGACCGGAAAAAGTCAGGGAATTTTGCTGCAGAAGACCTGTAGGAACCCTGAATATGCAGTCAGTCATTCATGTTGCCCATATCTAAGGATCACTATGCCTTGCAGCTTGTAAGCCAATAATGATTGTCTTAAGTCTGATATATTCGCGAGCATTATTCTCCGCAGTTTCATCACTCATTTCTAGTAATTATTGTCGTCGTAATGTTGTGTCTTATAGTGGGTGCAGTGAATCCATCCGTCAATGTTATTCGCAAGTTTGTTCATCTACTGGACATTGGTGACAGCGACTATGCCGAAGAGTTCGGTAACTAAACTAACATTTTCCGTTTCTTCCAAGGTTGAGAAACCAAAGGTTTTTGAAAACCCAACCCTCTGGGTTTAGTTGTTTAATTTGTTGAATAGTTGCAGTAGTAGTAGTGGCAGTTGTATGTGTAGTCATGTTAGTTTTGTTTTGCTGTATAAATAGTGAAGCTTCATCATATTAAAATCCCAAACGGTTGCTGAGAAAACAGCGAAAAAATTTAGGGGTCCACTTTTTTCTGCCGCACCCTGTAGTGGTAGTAGCAGTTGCAGTTGTAGTTTTTGCTGTAGAAATGGAGAAGCTTCATTAACAAGTGTTTGTAGTAGTAGTATCGCTGGCAGTAGCAGCAGCAGCAGCAGCCCGAATAGTAGGTCGAGTAGTGTATTCGTATTCAGCCGAATAGCAGCAGCAGCAGCAGTATTATTACCTGGTAGCAGTAGTAGTAGCAGTTGTAGTAATTTCGTGTTTGCTGTAGAAATGGAGAAGCTTCGTCAGCAGGTGGTTACAGATATTCGACTGAACCAACAACTGGAAGCCGACTTGAATCAGATGGACATCAAGATTGGCTTGCTTGTCAAAAACCGCATCACCCTTCAGGTTATTAATACAGTCGTCTTTAATTCTGTTTACCAGGTGGTAGCACTGTGGGGTGTCCGTCGCAGTTTCATATCGCTGTTTTATCTTAGGTGGCAGAACGAATGAGGCACCTAGATAAGATGTGCCTTCTCTAAATTTGGCTGATATGATCGTCATCTTACGCTATGAAGTCTTGTATTTAACTAACAACGTAGTTCTGCCATGGTGAGGCATAGGCTGTACCGAATATTCTATTCGTATTCTATTCGGCCCGTATAGTAGGCCGAGTAGTGTATTCGTATTCAGCTGAACAGTAGTGCAAAAATAGACTGAATACGAATAATAAACATATGCCGTTGCCGCTTGCTGCTCCTGCATATAGCCTCAAAGACTGCTGCTGTCAGCCGGCAGTCTCCATAGCACAACGCCCAGACAAGGCTTTAAAGCTTTCCCTTAGCAGTTTAGTATATAGCATGTTTCGTTAGTGTCAGCAATCTTTGTTAGTATCATTCGTTTAACACGAGCACAATTAAGATGATCGACTTGGATTTTTTCACAATGTGTGTGAGCATTAAATCCAGAGCATTGTGTTTGAACCTGCATCAACTATTCGTATTTTATTCATATTCAGCCGAATAATAAAATGAATTATTCTTATTCGGCCGAATAGTAAAATATGCTATTCGGTACACCCCTTGTGAGGCAAGAAGTACTGCTGGATAAATTTGCAAAAGTATTCTTCTCCTGGAGGCTTCTTTGTCTTGGAGTAGTTGTGGAAAATGTGTCTGTTAAACAAAATCCTATATGTGTGCATCGGTCTGCTCTTGTATCTGCTCAACTGTGAGGACTTAAAATGTGTGTATGACTGATACTGTGGGGATGGTGAAAACTGTGAGGCACGAAACATGTCCTGGCAATTTTTTTGGACTGGAAACAGTTCGAGACATGAAGATATGAGTTTTGCATCAGCTTTTTTTTAGTTCGGCTAGAGTTCGGTTTGATTGAAAAGTAGGCATTGTCTTTTCACAAACCCAGTTGTGTATGCCAAATCTGTTGTGGGATATAGGCCACCTGGATGTGTAGAAATGTTGAGGTCTTTGGGTCCCCTCAGTTCAGGTTACCACTGTTGGTCAAACTATCGGAGTCCTCAAAGTTTTGTAAAAGAGCTGTGAGTAGTAAGTATGTAACTATCAGTAAGTAAGGCGCAATCCAACAGTTAGCCACAGTGTGCCGCTATCTCAACAACTGAACAAAAATATTTTCAGCAGCTGCTTAAACTGTTTAAAGTTAATGTCAGTTCGTTTCCGATGAGCTGAAAGCTTGTTCCACAGCCTAGGACCTGCAGCAGCAAAACATCTGTTTTCATAGCTGCTGCAGTTCTGTCGGACGACGCATGTCCTTGAGTTGGCAGAAAGCAGCTGACGACGATCTTTGTCAGAAACCAGCTGACAGTTGCAGTGTGACCACTTGTTTTGAAAACAGGGAAAACAGAGAAATGTCAAGGAATTTTACAGCTGTCAGAAAAATGTCAAGGATTTTATTCAAAAATCAAGGAAATGTCAGCGAAAAAATATTATCAGGGAAAATTGACCAAAAACTTTCTTTAAAATTGCATCAATAGGCTTTTAGTATCACTCACTTAGTAGTACTCTGTGCCAATTATTTTATGGTGTTTATTGCTGAATTTTGCTTAATTGTGTTTTTGTTTCTGATATTTGTATGATACGTTATATTTTAGCTAGTACTATGTTTGTTACTTCAGTTGAGTACCAGTTTAAATGGTCAGGAGTGCCGCGAATCATCGGGGAATTTCATAGTGTCTGGAGAGTGTTCAGCCTGCAGTTCGCTGCAGGTAACTGAAGTGACTGTGGGTGTGACACTGTGTGTGGTCTCGCAGGACGTGGTGTCGCAAAACAAGAAGCTGAAGACCTACAGCAGTGCTGACCCAGCGTCAGCCCGTGGCCCAAGTGGACTCAAGTCTTTGTGTAAAGCCAACCGAGACCGGCTTGAGGCCTACCAGCACCTGTTCTACCTTCTTCAGACCAACCCTGTCTACTTGGCTCGGCTGATCTTTGCCCTGCCTCAGAGCCGAACGACCAAGTTCATGGAGTCTGCCATACTGACGCTATACAACTATGCGTCGAACCAGCGCGAAGAGTACCTACTCCTGAAACTGTTCAAAACTGCACTTCAGCATGAAATCAAGTCTGTTGCTTTTGTGGCACTCTTATCTTTGTCTCTCTCTGTCTGCAATGTTATTTTCGTTAATGATACTGAAACAGAAATGAAAAATGCTATTTTTTGTTAACTCAGAGTGAAAGCAACCAACATTAATTTTGCGGTGAAGTTAACCAGAAACATAGATTAGATCGAGTACTGTTTATTTTTAGGAGTTACCTTACCTTACCTCAGGGGTGGACAGGCTCTTACACCTGCCCAGCGCTGAGGCCGTATCAGCTTGGCTCAATGCGCATCCCCGAATGTAACCAGAAGGTTACAGGTAGCGGCCATAAAGCCATAATGGCTGTGAAGCCATAAATAGACGGCTGTAAAGCCGTGAGTAGACGGCTATAAAGCCGTAATCGGCTGTGAAGCCGAAACCAGCACAAGAGCACTGGTAACGTGTAGCAATCTGCCTACACCAGTTGGTCAGCTCTTAGTTGGCTCCTCACCTCCAGATTTTAGAAATCTTTTGGGTTATCGGTGCTAAGCCCCACCACCGTGGCAAGATGGCTGACCTCGGTGGGGTTTTAGGAGTTACTTGCAAGAACTTTTTTGTTTGTCTATGGTTTTGCTAACTCTTTACTATATTAGTGCATTTGAATTTTTTTTGCTTTCGTGTTTGTGGTGTACGTAAATCTGCAGTGTGGGTGCCAAGATGTTTGCCGAGATCTTTTGCGTTGTTGTCTGCTTTGGTAGCAGTAGCAGTAGTTGTAATATTTGTGGTAGTCGATGTCGTAGTTGTAGTAGTGACATGGTGATACTGCTACAGTCTGTTGTGTGATCTGAGTGCAGCAGTATGACTGGGCCAATGACGGACATTATCACTGGCAATCCGATGGTTGTCAAAATGATCGTCAGTTTTAACAGGTTGCCTAGCTCTGAATTATGCTGCTTTTTTGCTAAATTTGTCGTAAATTGTCTTATCTGGACATAACTGGTTGAGATCTTGATTTTCTCTTATGGCTTGTTAACATTTATTGGCGTGTGTGTGTGTGGCATACACATGTGACATGTGTAAGTAAATAAGTAACACAGCTTTGAATTCGCAATTAAGCCATTAGTCACAGTACACTGTGTGCTGCACCTTGCCCTTCACCTTTACCCTTACCTTGATTCATCCCGCATCCAACTGGACACATTGGGCCACACTCCGATGCCATCCATGTCTGTCAAGAGCTGCCACCTCTGCTTTCTCTCCGGTGAAACCCATGTTTCTAGGTCTTTGTTTATTGCGTTTCTTCAGTAATTTCTTGGTCGACTTGGTCCTCTCTTGTGTCCTGGTACCTCCCAGTATAGCCCTGGCTGTTATATGAACAGTCTTAGGACTTAACGCCATGCTAAAGTTAATTCGTCCTTCATCATCATCATCATCAAATGTCGATAGCAGTGGTTGAAGCAGTGAGCTTGACTGTTTGTGTCTTAGGAATGCTCGTGGCCAGGGCGCACTGCGTGATCTGTTGAATCCTCTGGTGACAAAAGTTGTTGATGACAGCTCGCTGCAGATCAACACTAATCCCGTGGAGGTTTACAAGCAGTGGGTCAACCAAACCGAGGCAGAGACCGGACAAACCAGGTCATATAGTTTGATCTCATTTCTTACAAACCTGGACAATTTGAAATACCCGGGGAGTTCTCTGAACTTGGAAAAACTCGAGGCATTTTCAGGTAATTCTGAGCAGATGTGGTTTCCAGGATACAGAAATGCTGTAAAATATGTATGTGGCTGGCGATCTGCCCTGGACCTTGCTTGGGGGCTTACATTGCTTTTCCACATTTCCATTATTATGATTACTTTTTATTGTGATAGCTTATGGAAAAGTAAGTTTATGGTTTTGAAAAAGCCTCGAAGATTCAGGGAATTTTTTCGGCTATTCTGTGGCCACTGTTTGACTGCATTAGCTTGTGAGCTTTCTGCTTCTCAGTTTACTGTTGTGTGAAAAAAGTATAGTTGTGCAAGAGATAACCCATCTCAAAGCCACAGATCTTAACTCTAACCAGACAAGTCAGTACTCGATTTACTTCCCCCATAGGGATGGAAGGTTGAGTTGAGTTTGGCAGTTGGTCATGTTTGAGATGTTTTACCTGTCCACAGAAAGTCACTCATCCAGGTATTAACTAGGCCCATTGTAGAGTAACTTCAAGACCAACAACTTAGCCGCAAGACTAAGTCACTATGCAATGTGCATTTTTTAATGTTTATGACGTTATTGAAGCTTTTGAACATGTTCTGTAGTTAATTTCTCATCCTGATGCTTCAAATGTGTGAGGGAAAACATGAGATCGTAACTTGGTTCTGGGTTGTGTTGTATCATCATAAAGACGTTATTTTGGGGGGTGGGGGAAGATGTATCAGGTCGGTGATGGAGGTACTCTTGGATAGGTCATTTTTGAGTTGAGTTTGTATAAACTGTCTATGCCAAACATTCTGCTATGCAGTGGCATCATGGCATGAGGGTTGGGCAACTCCCTTTCTAGATTTTTGTCTTTCAAAAAGTTTTAAAAAATACAAAATTTGAGGCTAAAAATTTTTAAGAATGGGGAATTTAAGAGACATAGTTGAAATTTTTGGCACCCGTATTGTTTATGTCAGAACTTTGCATATATTTGTTGACAAATTGCAGCTCTTGCCTGGCAACCTTGTTGACGTGTGGTGCCACTACTGCTTTCTGTAAAAATGATAAGCAGATTTCAATGAGTCAGAGATTTGTCAGAAGACAGGCTGTTACAATGTGAATAGTGTGTGCAAAATACTACTTATAGTATTCTAACGGATAGAAAGGCCAGTGGCGCTTACAATTCTAAATTTCCATTACCCATTGGACTGCTGACTTACATCATAATGATTCCTCTGGATGTGTGTTGTTTGCGTTTCAGTCACTTGCCGTACGACGTGACGCCAGAAGTAGCTATGGCGCACGAAGCTGTTCGTGACCGCATTAAACATTCTATGCAGTGCTTGCAGGACACGACCGAGTACTTCCTGTCGGCCATCTTGGCATCTGTCAACAAAATACCGTAGGTCTTTCAGAGTCATCGTCAAACTTTTTCAATCAGAACACTGCGGAATAATACTAGGGCTGCTAAAATTAATGAGTGATTAATCGCTTGATTAATCCTTTAAAATGTTTTTTATTAATGAAATTATGTAGCCATTAAATTTTTTTATTCAAAGGTTACATCACTGTATAATCATTATAAAGTATCAGATGATATAATGACTACTGACTAGCATCTGAAATCATTTTGATCATCTTGTTTTTTTTCAAAAAAACAAACATTTTAGTCTGGATAAAAATCATTTACTCACTATCTGTGGATAACTCATGAATCTGCTAAACAAAACCATGCATTTTCTGGACAATTGTTGCAGCTAGTTTTTAATAAGAATTAGTGATTAATTAATACGTATAGTACTAATAATATTCTATGTGTATTGATTTGGATAGTACTTGGATGGACTGCTTGGGAAGGACTTGCCTTTTACTTTATAATGTGACGTGGTTGTGGTAGCTATGGGATGCGATACATGGCTAAGACAATGCATACTGCACTGACGGAACATTATCCCAACGCTGCAGAGAAAGACGTTCTCAAGGTGCGTTCGTGCGTTTGCACTGACGTGCAGTTATTGGCTGAAATTGTTCTAAATTTTGAGTTGCAAAAGTAAGTCACAGTGGTCATACTTTCAGCAATTACTGATTGATTTGTGAGATTTTTTTGAGACATATTGAATGGGAAGTTTACCGAACCAGAATATGATAAGTTTATTTCAAATTTAGCTTTGTCGATGAAGTTGTGAAGTGTGAAAGTATTTCAAGATAATTACTTGATATTATTGTAAGAACTTGGCTGTTTTTTTTTGTATCGGGTTATATTTCAGGCATCTGTAAATGTCTACACACTGCAGTACTGATAACCCTGTCTCTGTTTGTTTGTTATTTTCTCTTCCTTTCTCTCCGCCTTTCTTGTTTATATTTCTGTCTGTCTATCTGTGTTTGCATGTAGATCATTGGCAATCTAATCTACTATCGTTACATCAACTCGGCTATTGTGGCTCCTGACGCATTTGATATAATTGATGTCGGAGTTGTCAAGGGCTTGACTAACGACCAGAGACGTAATCTTGGCTCCATTGCTAAGATACTGCAGTTTGCTGCCTCCAACAAGGGCGTGAGTAATTATAATAGTATTAGTAATAGTCGTGACAATGTTTGTGCGTTTACGGTGCTGTCGTCATGGCACAACCGTGGTGATAGTGCACCCAGTTCATCTGATGAATGTAGCCGTGGCATGAGCACCAAGTGGCGGCAGGCCTTTGGAAAGGCTGATCGGCTTGAGCCACAGATCTGTATTGTCTACGTTCACTGTTAATACTCAGCCCAAATGCTGGCAAACGTTTTGTCATCCCATGGAGGATAGAAGACTGAGTTGATCTAGTGGCTGCTCAGTTATATATCATACCTAATTTCAGTTATCAGGTATTTAGTTGATGTCAGGAAATGTCTTAACATGTGAGTAGGGCACATTTTGGACAACCAATCCATGTGTTTATGTTCAACTCATTTTTACAAGTATTTGTGTAATTGTAGCAGTAATATAATGGACCCAATATGGTATATGGCTCTGTTATCATCCTGACATGTATGATGATTAAGCATTTTTATTACAAGTCGGTAGGCGATGTGGCTCACAATCGCTATACATAATAGCCGTGCTGCTGACAGACGCTGTCCAACAATAAGGTTTGCGTATGGCAGTTGCAAGCCGAATATTTATATGATGCAGATTAATGCTAAACAACAGCTACATCGTATTGACTGTTTTGAGCGTCACAGTTTATGGCATTAGGAATGTTTTAAATGGCGTTCATTAGTTTTCCATCGCTATGTTGATGACCTATGACAGTGGTCTGTCTCTCTGATGACATGCATACTTTTTTGTTCTCACATGCAATGTTGTGTCACTTGTATAATTGTGTCCACTGTTACCTGTACAGTTTGGTGCCGACAGCGCACATCTGACTCCACTGAACAAGTACATCATGGACGCACATTCCAGATTCAAGTCAGTCTCTCTCACCCGTTCTCTTTCTGTCTCTTGATATTTTCCACAAGTGTGTGTAATGTATGTATGCTATTGCCACAAGTGGGGGTGCACAGATTATTGTAAATAAAGATGAAAAGGAGCTTACTGTTTTAGTCGCATATCTTGTATGTTCGATGACAAGGAAATTAAAGATATTGCTGTTTAGGAAGATGGATGGCAGGAATACGAGGGGGCATCCACACCGAGAGTGAGATGGATGATGTTGTGAAGCAGTGGGGAGCAGATCTGCAGGAAGTGAGCCACTTAGCACAGGATCGAAGCAACTGGCAGAAGATGGTGAAGCAGGCGTCGGACGTCAGCATGTACTGATCCCATGATTAATAATGATGGCAATGGGAGGGGGGCAGGTTTAGACTTACACGCCTTGTGAGGTGGGCTTGCGGGTAATCCTGCAGTTTAGGTGCCCAAATTCACTACAATTAAATAACGAAAAGTGAACAGTTTATATATTAAGAAAAGCAGTACAAATGGGTTAGGGTTAGTACTCTAACCCTAACTTTAATTGAAATATACTTCTAAATACCATAACCTTAACCCTAACCCTAACCCTAAGTACAAGTGTTTCCCAGCCAAAAAATAGTTATACAACGTTAAATAAATAGCATACAGCAAGTAAACAGTATGTAACAATTTGCGCACCTAAACTGCAGGATTAATGGGCTTGCGGTGTGGCTGACACGGCAAACAAGCGATGCACCGATCTTTTCAAGGTTATAGGTTTAAAGACTTGGCATTAACACAACTTAACTTCGGATATTTTTCTTGCTGTATTATACACTGTGTCTCAAAAAACAAAAACAGTCAAAATTGTTTTTGTCATAATTATGTCAAATTTTCACTAACTTTGATAATTTTTGGCACAAAGGTGGCCAAGACAGTATTAATTTATGTTAATGCACTGCTGTGTGAAACATAGATGCTCCAGATTGTTACATTATGTTGTGATTATTAGTCCGCCCGAAAGCGATAGCTTGCGGAGCGGTTTAAGTTTTAGCCCAGATGTTTTTTTTTATTTATTCATTTTGCAACACGAGATCTCCGAGATGCATGGGCCGACCGGCGTGAAATTTTGCACGATGGTCAGTACTAGGCCAAATTTTATAATGCCGGTCCAAAATTTTGGGGCGCACACCCCAAAAAAATTTCGGGGCGAAAAACATGCAAAATTTGGCCCGATTTCGGACGACTTCGAAGTTCGGCGGCGAATATCTCGGAAACGGATGAAGATATTCAAAATCGGATAGTCAATCCGTCTACCGCGATTCCTCCTGCGTTAGGCGAAACAAGTCCGGTGAAGTTTGGTCCAGTGACCTTGGAGATCTCGATGTTGAATCGTACCCACCCAAAGCGCATTTTTCGGAAGACCATATTTCGGCCCCTAGGGGGTGCTGCGCCCCCAAATTTTTACACGTGCTAGAGAATGACCAAGTCTTACTAGCGCACCCCCACCGGGAATGGGGGCCTCCCTTACAACTTTTTTTCAAAGGGGGTCAAAATTGGCATAAAAGTGTAATAAATTAGCGTTTATAACTTTGGCACTTGACGTGTTTCTATATTGGGGTGTTAACGCAAGTACAAATTTTGGGGGCACCGCCCCCCTTAAAATTTGGGAGGGCAAAAAACGTTCAAAAATAGGTGCGATTTACGAGAACTTTCGAGTTTGAGCGCAAATGTCTCTGGAACCGATGAAGATAACGACATAATCTAAACGGCGTTGACGAGAGCGATCCTTTCGGCGTTAAACCAAAAAAATTTTGTGAAATTTCGTCCACTAAGAACCAAGTTATAAGCGTTAATGTTGACCTACCCTAAGTCGACGAAGCTTGTTCGGTGTGTGCCAATGCATTTGAGTTCGGGCCACGTGACTTTGATGCCGGGGAAATTCTCCCCCCTCTTTGCCCCCCCTAATTTCCCCCAATCGAACTTAGGGCGCCGGGCGGACTCACGTTGGGCTTTGCCCCAAATTTCTAGTTTCTACAAGATTGCTTACCTCTGGTTTGAGTGTGGTAATGTACGTGTGTGAATCCTGGACAATTAAAGCAACAGACAGCAGAAGATTAAAAGCATTCAAGATGGACATGTATCGAAGGATGATGCGAATCAGCTAGACGGAGCATAGAACCAACAACTCAATACTGAAATAGTTGCAACTGACACGTTGCTTCCTGGCAGAGTTCAAGAGAAGGAAGTTGCAATATTTTGGCCATGCAGTAAGAGTGGACAATTTATGTAGCCTATGCATGTGCTGCATGGCACCATTGCCGGGAATAAACGCCAAGGAAGACCAAGAAGACGCTGGAGAGATGTTATCAAGCAGTGGACTGGTGCATCAGTGGCAGAGTAAAGGTAAAGGTAAAGGTCGTCAATTTGTATAGTGCATTGTCGCGAGCATGCGCACACCTCTAATGCGGTTTTCGTCACTAACCAGAGCCGCCTGCCGCATGGCCACCGTGTGCAGCCTGCAGACACAGGCTAGGCAACCCCAGTCAGCTGTACCAAGGTCCCCACCTTCCGTAACTCATGTAAACGAGTGTGTTCAATATGCACGTGACCAAAACAGATGGAGTGTCTTGGTGTCTATGTTGGCGACGTTCGATCCTCAGTCGTGAGGAAGGACCAAGGCAAGGCTCACCTCTGCATCGTCAATTTGACAGAGGGCGCCACGTGATTTAATAATTTTGTGGTATTAAATATTTTGTGGTGAAAATAGCAGACATAAAAATAGCCAGCTGATGAACTTAAAACACATCTAATCGATGAGTGAATGTCATTTAATCAGTCAATCATTGATTCCGTTATCACCCAGTGTCATTGCATTTAAGCCAATGTGTCCATGTATGTGTGACACTCTTTGGGCATAAACTCTGATAATTTGCAAGCGAGTTGCTATACAAACTTAATAACTCTGGTGAATAATTCCCATATCATTTTGCTGCAACAATTTGGAACGTCGATGTTTTATACAATAGTGCATTGACATAAATTGGGTGAGGTGGAAAATGAGTTTACCTTACATAATTCTATCGTGTTGGACATCTTTGTTCCAAATACTATCAAATTTGGTGGGAATATGACAAAGTTATGACAAAAACACTTGACTGTTTTTTGAGACCTGGGGTAGGCACGTCTGCACGTTTAGTGATAGTTCAGATATTTCTTGTAATCAGTAGTTAGTGATAATGATAATGGTGCTCTGTGTGTCTGGCTGCTGCAGGCAGTTCTGTGCATCAGTATGTGATGTTGACGAGCCAGAACCGATGTTTAACATCGACCAATACTCCGACGTTACGTGCATCACTAAACCCGTCATTTACATCTCCATCTCGGAGATTGTCGAAGTTCACAAAGTATGTTTTTTTGCCATTATTAGGCTGAATTGTTTTTGCTCTGCAAGCAGTTTTGCCTATTTTTACACATTTCTTCGTAATGAGCTCTGTCTCTCTGTCTGTCTGTCACATTCTTGTGCCCTGCTTAAATGGTTTGACAGATTGCAAATGCCATTGGCAGATACACTTGTGTGATCCGATGACACATTGTGTTACATAGAACTCCGTCACCTTCTAGACTTCAGGGAATGGCAGATTTCGAGGTTAAACTCCCAGCCACACGATGCATTGCAAATGTCAGCCAAACCCTCGGTCCTGTCTTGCCGTCTAGTAATTACTCAGTCGGTTGTTTTGTCTGTACATCCAAAGTTGACTGGCGAGAATGTGACAGAACTGTTAAAAATGATTAATTAGAAAGTTTTGACATGGATTGAGTTTCATTAAGCCTGGGCATCTACAATATATAAACCTTGGAACAAATGCTCCAAGAAAAAAAGGTGGGAAGGTTTTCAGTAAATTACGGGTGGGGGTGTGTATTATAATTCTGCATTTTTGAAAGATGCTGTTTTTATGATTTGCGATATCTTGCAAGCAGAAATGTTCTTTCATGCTTAGAATTTGTTTTTTGCAGGGGCTTTACCCCTGACCACGTTGGGGGAGCTTATGACGCCCTTGGTCGTTGGCATTATAGCGAATAGGCCAACTGATGCTCAAAATATCACAAATGTTATTAACTGACAATGCATGTTAGTTCTTACTGTAAACAATGCTCGAGTTTGCTGCCCAGTTTTCATGGTTCACTACACCTTAGCTTGTAAGATACTGTTCTGATGATTTACTCTATCTTGCGAGAAGTATTCTGTGATGTTTAGAATGCACCAAAATCATTTTTGCCGGGGTTCTGCCCCTGACTTCATTGGGGGAGCTCACGACGCTTCACCATACTCCCTATTCGGCTAAGGAGGCGATTGAAGAGGGGGTTTCGGAGCCTGCAGCGCCTACTTTGAGTGAGCGGTTTGGAACTTGCTTCAAGGACTTAGGGGGGATAGACGCCCGTGACATTAAGAGAAGTTTTTCAACTTTGAGGCTGTAACAGAATGTCTTGCTGTCTGTCTGTCTGTTTGAAATATTTAAAATAAATATTGAAACATTATTTAATTATATTGGCAGGTGATTGACATGAAGAAAATGTGACAAGATTTCCTAGCTAAACTGCTGCTAAAGCAAGCTAGAAATTGTGGGTTGAATACATTGCCAGTCAATCAGTGATGAGCGATGCTAATGGTCTGATCATTTTGTGGACTCTTACAACGTACTTTATGAGTTGTAGTAGTCGTTGTCATTGCAGTAGTTGTTGTAGTTGTTGGTGGAGCATGTGGACGTGGTAGCTCCTGACCCGGAGGATGTTCTTCATGAGTTGATGGATGATCTCGGTGAAGTGCATGACGTCGACTTCTTCATTGGTCTGTGCAGTGTGCACTGTACTGTTGTGTTATCGTCATTGTACTGCATTAGTATCCATTAGCCAACATCGCTGAATGTGTCTATGATGCCTGCCATTGCTACGGATATTGCCATAGTCTGTCACATTAATGCGCACTACTACTGCTGTTGTGTGCAATTAGATGCCATTAGGTGAGTGTATGTGGCCTCAAATAACATTTTTAGGCTGGGTCCTTGGTCTGTGCAAGTATTTTAACTTTGCTTTTAATACATATATTAACTGCTTTTAACTAATTTTAACCACATATGGCACTGAATGGCCTATTTTGTGTTGATGTGCCGTTAAGAAACTAGTCACTCACTTGGTCACCCTATGCTAAGGTGAGATTTGAGAGTCATTGGATCTAAATCTGTATTGCAAATTGTAGCCAAGCATTGCAGGTACCATAGTGGATTTGGTTATATAGACAATCTGTGGGAATGCATGTTGGAAATTCCATCTTTTAGTACCCATGTACCTGCTGTGCAAAGTTTGCGGAAAATGGAGATGGCTTCTCATGCCATGGTACTTTGACTTTTGCTGTCGTGATCACAAGTGCTGTTATTACAATGATGATTTGTGTTGTAAAATGCACTCTGTGTCATTTTACCATGCTCGAGGAAGTGATAGCTTGGTGATGAATGTTGCAAATGGTGATGATGCTGATACTGCTGTTCACAGGAGAGAACGTAGCCGAGGATGACAACGTGTTGAGAAGTCAGCTTGCCAAGGCGGAGATATCTCTGACTCTGTCCAACAAACACGAGTTACCGGACAGCAATGAGACTGACAGAATGAGGCTACTGCTACGGTCTGTCTTTCTGTGTCCGCGTCTAGCAATATTTCAGTGAAACATCTTTGACTCTGTCTAACAAAAACACGCGTTACCAGAGAGTGTCGAGACGGATAGGAGGAGGGGATAGGCTGATGATACCTATGAGACGGATAGGTCTGCTCTGGTCCGTCCGTCTGTCTTTGTCTTTGTCTCGGTGAAATATTTTTATCGTTTTGCGTGTGTGTCTATATATTTGTCTTTCTGTTAGTACAAAGCAAAGGATATCTGTTTGTCTCTGTTTGCATCTCTGGCCGTGTCTATGTCTGTCCGTATCTGTCTGTGTCTGTGTTTTACCTTAATATTTCTGGTTACGTACAGAGTGGTGCAGAAAAAGTTGAATATATATGATTTGCGTAGATTGACCTTTGGTTAGCCTCGATCATTGCAGTGAAGGGTTGTTGTGTTAAGCAGTGCTTTACTGTTTAACGTCGTCACCTTTCATTTCGAAAACTTTCTTACCATCTATGTTCGGCATGTTTGTTTCACTTTTTCCCGGACCACTCGGTGTATTTTTTTGTGTCTGTGTGCAGTACAAAGCAGATGATAGTTGACGTGATACGTTGTCAGAAGTCTGGTGAGAATCTCACTGACATTCTATCACACTCAGTCACTCCCGATGAGGTCTGTATCGACCGTCTTACTATAATACACAGAAAGTTTGTTTGTTTGTTTCGGAAATTATATGGCCGAAGATGGAGTTGTAGAGGTGAACATTCGGACAAGGATAGGTAAAGCTTCATCTGTTTTCCACGTCTCACATCCAATCTGGAAGTGCGGAGCAATCAGCAAGGAGATCAAATTATGGCTATATTCTTCCATCGTTGGTCCACCAGCAACATATGCCTGTGAAACATGGAAGACAACAGCAAAAGCTACCAAGGTGATTGATGTGTTTCATCGTCATTACCTTAGGAGGATCCTGGGGATTTCTAGGCGTGATCACATCACGAACGATGAAGTAATGAAACGCTCTGGACAAACGGCATTGCACGACATAGTAGCAACAAGGAGAAGACGTTTCATTGGACACATCCTGCGACTTCCGCCAGCGAGGCTAGCAAGCCTGGCCATAGAATGGAGACCTGAAGATGGCAAGAGGAACATTGGAAGACCCAAGAGGACATGGCAAGACACACTAAAAGAAGATCTGGAGGTGACGGGCATAGACTGGAGCAACAAGATGACTGCTGCCAGCGATCGTGCCAACTGGAGACGAATCGTCGACCGTTGTTCCGCACGGAACTGGAGGAACTATAAGTCTTAAGTCTAAGTAGGTCTGTTTCTCTCTCTGTCTGTCTGTCATGTCATACTTTTTGGGCTCCTTCCGTGTTGCACAGTCGTAGACCCCAACTGCTGCATTTGAGTCCTTTGGCTTTAGGTACGTGCCTTTCCCACCTCCCTCCACAGGCAGACTGAGGGGAGTTGAGTTGCTGGTCAGCCGTCAGTTTAGTGCTTAGCACAGCATGTAGTGTTTCATGGCGTTATCTGTCATGTCACTTAAAGTTTCTCCCTTGCTAGTAGTTGTAGTCAACGTTCATGAGCTTTTAAATATTTTTTGTAAAAGACTTCCGGGGTGGGCAGGCTGGTACACCTGCCTACCGCTGAGGCTGTATCAGTTCGGCCCAGTGCGCGTCCCTGAATGTAACCATAAGGTTACAGGAAACAGCTTTGAAGCCGTGTATGGCTGTGAAGCCGTAAAAGGCTATAAAGCCAAAATCGGTGTGAAAGCTGAGCACCGTTAATGTATCTGCTCCAACAATTTTTAGTCAGCTCTTTGTTGGCTGCTACCTTACACATTTTAGAAATCTTTCAGGTCATCGGAGCACTAAGCCCCACCACCACGTCAAGGTGGCTGACCATGCTGTGCCATTCTTAAAGCATTTTGTTAATTTTTTGCAACTTTTTCAATTTTTAATAAATAACGAATGGTTAGGGTAAAATGACAGTAATTTATATCTATGGTCTGTGCAACGTGGTTTCAGTAATGTTGTCATGCGGTCGTCCTGCTAAGGTGCATTATGGTTCTTCTCTGTTCGTCCATCTGTCTTCTAGTCTGGCATGGGCTTCTAAGTCAAAAACGGAAAGGTGATGAAAAAGCAATATTGGTGTACGCATTTACCAGGGCAGTAGTAATCGGTGTACCATTTTTTATCTTAAAGGTCAGAGGTAATGGTCATCGGACGGACATCACAAACTATAAAACGATGTCTATATAATGTATGTGTCACACAGCTGTCTGTCAATCAGTTAATAAAGCAGTCAGTGAATTAGTCATTCAGTTCAATCAGTCGTTATTGTTGTGCTGTTTTGTAGGAGAGGAGACATGAGGAGCTGATAAAGTTGCGCCAGCGCGTCGATCAGAACGCATCAGTCGTTGTGAAGCCATCCAAACTGAAGCGTCAGCTGTCTCTAGTTGCCGACATCCAGTGAGCATTTTACTGTCACTCTCATTGCAGTAGTGTACATCCTGGGACAGAGATGATTGCGTCACTGTGTCAAGTAGTAGTAGTAGTAGTAGTAGTAGTAGTAGTAGTAGGCAATAGTTATACTCCCCTCCCTACATGAGCCTGGACTTGAAGTGCATTACAAATGTCAAAATTAAAAATTAAAAATCTTTATAACATATACACAAAAATATGAAAGGTCAAACTCACAGGAGTGCGGAAACATACTGAGTTTGGTATGGTGCCTCAAATTTGAGTTCAAGTCAAGAAAAACCAATTACACAAAGTGACCGGATAAAACCTAACTGAAGTAACAAATGCTGTCAGTGAATGGGGAATGGAAAGAATGAAACTAGTTCTATAGTTTTGTTTCATGTAGTGACTGAAGTGCTGAGTTGTATCATTCTTTCCAGCCGATGCGTTGCGGATGTTCTGCTGCTGAACGCGGAAGTGAATGTTGTCGCAGGTTGCCGTTGGAGATGATGAAGACTAAAATAGCACAGAATCTGGATGAACTGGAGAAGCTTGGGATTGTCTCAGCAACAGACGGCTATCAACATGTCATCAACTCCATTGCTCAGGTCTGCCAGCGCATACTATTGCTTACCATACGAAGAACATCGTTTCAGGCAGCTTTCAAATAACAACTAAAGACTTTTATTCTCTGACGCTTTTAACATTGTCCGTCATGAGTTATGAGTGTTTCTCACTGTCTATTTTATCTAACTTTGAACTCTCTAATGCATCTATGGTTTTTACCATGTAAGGGGGTAAAAAGGTAAAGGGAGCCATGCCCCAGCTGGGGCGTAGGTGGGGTGCTCATCTCCCACTCACGGCCATTGAGCCCGTAGGTGGATAAACCACTTGAGTCCATGACGCATGGCCAGTGCGACGCCAGACCTACGGTTACCTTCAGTGTCCTGGTGTGGAGTCGAACCTGCGCCCCTGAGTGACCTCAGGATTACAAGTCCAGCACGTTACCGTTAGAATATCGAGCCACACTATGTAAGGTTGGCACTTAATATATGATACTCTGTAGCCATCTGTCTAGCCATTTGTCTGTCTCTTCCATTTGGGCTTCAAGTTTGATAACATAAAGACATACAACAACATAAATTGGCATGAACATTTTTAGGGCAGCAACAACTGGTGTGCCGATTTTCAGCTCAGGGTTTACGATGCAATACAATGGCAAAGAGGCGGAAACGGATGAGTCTTAAGTTTGGTTTTGAACGTTTGAGGGGTTCTGGGTTGTGCAGCGCACGGTACAGCTAGGTAGATGACTGCACATTATGTTAGTACTGAGCAGAGGTGTGCACATCCCAACATTTTGAGTCTGCATCAGTCTGCAGATTTTGACCAAGGATCCGCGTTCGCGTCTGCAAGAGGAGAGAAATATTGGATCCGCTGTAGTCTGCATTCGCACTGAATAGGCGTAGTCTTTAGTATGTAAGGTAGGCCAGTATAGCTTATAGCAGAATTATAATTTAGCTAAAGAAGACAGAAATTAAACATGCTTTCCAAAGCTTGTCAGCAGTTATTAGAAAAGATACGCTTGTCATGGAATAGGATCTGCTTCAGTTCCTGTCCGCATATTTGGTCTAACTTTGATTTGCTGTCAGTTCGCATCTGCAAAAAATTCTGCGGATCTGTGTATTTGGACGGATGCGTCTGAAGTCCGCACATCTGTGGCACTGGGGCGCCATCTTTGTTTATTACTCTAAATTGTTCGGTCAGATGGTTAATGTGCTTGACGTTAGAAATCAGATTGTATCATCACTAGGATTAGAGATGTGCAGAAGTGAAACATCGTGTCTGATTCTGTAGGACATCAGAAATCAGAGATTGTATCGTCACCGGCGCAAGCAAGACATGATGCGTCTGAAGCGGACATTGAAAGCTCTGGCCGCCAAACGTTCGTTCTACGAGGAGCAGATCAACTATTACAATCAGTATGTGAAGACTTGCCTTGACAACCTTGCGGCCAAGAGGTAACTTGGACTCTGCTTCTGTTTGTATTGCAATTTTATTTATTTATTGGAGTTGGTAATGCTGAAAAGTTTTTAATAGTTAACTTTGCAACAATAAGGATTGCTCGAAATTGTTAATTTTGATTAAAAGCTTAAAATGGTAATGGTGAACGAAAATGTATTTTCTTGTTTAGCCAGATTTTTAGCAAGCTATAAGCTCTCACAGAGTCGCATCCAATGCATGTGCATTGAATGATCCAGGAGTTGTACAGTTTTAAGAATGATTAGCTTCCCAGAATTACAGCGAAAGGTCGTCTTGATGAACACTGTGTTCAAGTTTTTAACATGACCTTCTTTCACTGCAGTGTTTTAAGCTGATCATTTCTGAAACTGCTTGTCAGTTTATCTACATTAACCATGTACGTTGTACCTGTCATGCGCCATTCTTTATGTGGTTAAGTCACAGCATAGTGAGGTTGCAAGTATCTGTTGGTGATGTGTGGCAGAAAATCATCACGCAAGACTCAGCCGAAGACGACGGTGAAATACAGCGCGGCTCGACTCCGTGAGAAAGGAATTGTTCTTGAGATTGAAGGGCTTCCTCATTCACAGTACGTCATTGGAATCTCTGGGGAATTTTGATATGTCAGAGAATTAAGCAGAAATCAGAAATTGTTTATTTTCCTTTTTTGTTTGTGGCTTAGTTCTGCATTTGTGTGGTAGGCTACATTGTGAGTAAGTACGTGAAATTTGAAGGCACATTTTTAGTACACCGTGTCTCAAAAAAAAACTGTGGCAGTTTTATTTTTTAATAACTTTGTGAAATGTTGGCCGATTTTGATAATTTGTGGCATGCAAAATTAAGAAACAACTTGACATAAATCAGTTTTGTTTTGGCCACCTTACGTTAATACTGTTGCTACATTATGCTGTGAAATTCAGAAGTCATAGTGTGGCCTTTTACAACAATGAATTCATTCTGGGTAGAGCATGCATGGGCTCAGAAATTATTAGCTGGATAACACCTGTCACATCACATCATCTTTATTACAGCATCAGCATGTGCTCAAAATGTCTTCCTCCAGCACGAACGCAAGCGGTGGACGTTGACGCCGCTTGTCAACAGCGCATTCAGTAACCGATGACACAGAGCAGCTCACTCGCTGTTGATGCGTCGTTTCACTTCGTCGACGTAGTCTTAAAATAAATACGATTAGTGTTAAATAACTTTCAGATTTTCATTCATTTTGTGGTCTTGGTGATTTTCTGAGCCGACGCAAGCACTATCCAGCATGAACTTATTCTTGTAAATGGCCAAACTGTAACTTCATCATTTTACAAGGTAGTGTAGCCACAGTATTAAAGTGAGGTGGCCAAAACTACAGTCATTTACGTCAAGTTGTATTTTAATTTTGCATGCAAAAAATTATCAAAATTGGTCAATGTTTCACGAAATTTAAAAAAAAAATAAAAGTGGCACAGTTTTGTTGAGAAATGGTGTAGTTAGTGTTTTCTTAACACTGAGACAGCTTTGTTGTTGTTGTCGTTATGACTATATGGGGAGGCAGGTGAATGCAGATGCCCCAAAAAGATGAAGAATTCCACCAGGTTCTGATGCTCCTGTAACACGTGTGTGATTTCAGTTGAGTTGCCAAAGTAACGCCGACATTCTGCTGTTTATTTTTGGCGAAATAGAATTTAACTTTCAGCCATTTCCTCCCCACTGCTACAATGTAGACACGTTGGAGACGTGATCTTGCTGGTAAATGTTTGGTAGAAAGCTGTGGAACTTAATCCTTTCAGCCTGTCAGTAAATTGCTCTTTGTCTTTCGTTGAACCTTGAGACAAACTGATAGACATCATGTATCGGTGCGTGTTTGAAATTGCTTGAAATCTGTTCTACTCGCAGCTTCAGTTTGTCATGGTCATCACTGTGGCGATACTGTTGCAGTATGTTTTGCAATCATCGTGATACATGTTTTGTGTATCGTGATCATTGTACCATGTGTTCAACAATGTATTGTTTGAAATCAACTCCACCGAAAGTTCCAGTGTGTCATAGTCATCATTATGGTCATGATAATGTTGCTGTGTGTGTCATAGTCATTATGACATTGCTGCTCTGTGCATTGTGGTCATTATGGCACATGTGTCCAGGTTCAAGAATGTGTTGTTCGAAATCAACTCCACCGAAAGTTCCGGTGTATTTGAAGTCAATGCCAAGTTCATGGGGGTCAACACGGACAAAGTTGAACTGCTCTTCCAGGTAATTGAGTACTCTGCCCATCACTGTTGTGAGTATTTTCTCTGCGCCTCACTACAGTACTGTTTCCAGGTACTAGTCTCTGTAACCAGTTACTTAGACCATCTCGGTATGTAACCAGCCAACCTGGTCAACTCAGCCTTCCATTCCTTTGAGGTAGGTAGCCTGTGTGGTTGGGGTTATCACTTGGTTCGTTCATCTATGTTCATCATCATCAAACGCATGCCCCGAGCTGGAGCGTAGTGGTTTCCACGAGGTGCTTCCAGTGTTCTCGATCCTGGGCGTATTTCCAAGCCGAGTTGAGACCAAGATTATGAGGCTGGAGATCTGCTCCCAGGGTACGTAGCCACGTGTGGCGAGGGCGTTCGGGAGGGCGCTTCCAATCTATGGGCAGGCCTTGGTTTGACGTTTTGAGTGCTCTGGAGATGTCAAGTGACGCATCCATCCTTGCCATGTGACTGAAGAGTCGAGTCGAGTTTGCCATCTCATAGCACCATATTTGGTTCATCTATGTTGCTTGGCAGGTAATACATTTATTTCACATGAAGGGTACTTGGAGTGTTGTTAATGTTTTTTGTGCGTTTGCCAACTCATAGCACCATATTTGGCAGAGATTTGCCCTATCTGCCAATGGCAAAGAATCCTCCAATCCCATCCTGGATCCAGATGTTGAACCGGATCACTACCAAAGTCTAATCACCTCTAAGCTGGGCCAAGTTTAACCATCCCTGAAAATTTCAGCCAGATCCGCCTGTAACATTATATTTTGATAATGCTGCTAACAAAGAAAAGACAAACCATTAGACGGCAGAATATATTAGTAAATGTTGGTATCCTGTAATCTTCCCAGCGGAGGTAACTAAATGCATTACTTGGCTGGGTGATGATGATGATGATGACATTAAAAATGATGCTATTGTAGGACCTGCTGCAGCTGCAGTACGAAGGTGTTGCTCTGATGAAAATGTTTGATCGAGCTCAAGTCAACGTCAATCTCCTCATTTTTCTGCTCAACCGCAAGTTCTTCGGCAAGAAATGAGACAGAGGCCTGCACTTGTGGCGTCACGGCAGGGGGGGGGAGCAAGAGGCAATTGACCCTTTTGCTAAATTTCGTCCTTTCTTGAAATTTTTGTTTTTGTTTTTGTTTTTGTCAGAAAATGTTGTTATAAAAATACGAAACTTGAAAATCCACAATTTGGGTACTTTTAGGGGCACCCAAGATCTTTTCTGTTGGAAAGTTGCTGCTGTCTATCAGAAAATTTCTGCAACTTTCTGCTACTTCCTACATTCTTAACCCATGGCAGCACTGGCTGTAGTATTCTACACACAGCTAACACTAGTGACTTAATACTTAGTGACTTATTACTGGCAGACTGAGTTATCCCGCATGCATTGTTTAATTTGTAGCTGCACTAATCTTGATACACTGAGCGGTGCAATGCTTTTGTTTTATACTGACTCTCTGGTATGATCATGTTTAATTTCTGATGTGCCATTTGTTAAGCTTTAGACGATCAGTTAACTTACCTGCTGGTGGTGATGTCCAAAATCCAGTGTAGTATCATTATAGGGACGGGGACAGGGGACTTGATTCCATAAATTGGTAGGGATGCACTGGATTTTATTTTCAAAGTAAGCCTGGAGTCAGATTTTTTCAAGTTGATTTTGGAAAAAGTTATCACGCTTTCTGGTATGAAATCGACGGTTTTGTACGGTCTAACAACTTTAACTTTTGTAACGATGTTGTGGCATTATGTTAGTATAGTTAACAGACTAACCTAGAAGTAGTTGTAAAAATTATATTAATGCATCTCTGATTCATCTGTTGCTTGACTGATTGCAGTTTATTTGCTGTGTAAAGATTGCAGACCTGTGCCAGACTTTTTCAAAGTGGTTTTGACTCTACCACCCCTGGCCCTCCATTAATCTACCCAGGGGGCTAGGGTAGTTCGGTAAAATCCCCAGTGGTGTACGGGCAAAGCTGTGGTCGCAAACTCGTTTTTATGCATGTCAAGCTCAAAAACTGCATCTAGTGGTGATTTTGTTTATATTTTTATGCAACTTTTCTTGCTTTGGTTGACTGGAGGGGGTGGGGCAAGGGCTAAATTTGTCAACAAATAATTGACATCCTGTGCTGTAGGCCTCCTTTCCTCACATCATGTGATTAACATTTTTTGTCTCATCACGGCAGACGTTCTTTGTTTAAACTAGTGTGATATTAATTGCTGAACTGTTAAGGCCTATTTTGTATCATGTGAACGATGTTGGGTTCCTGACGGTTTTAGTTCCAAGTTTTTTCCGAATAATTTGGTAGCCGCGGGTAGATGTTAACATCATGTTGCAGTTAGATTGTGCTGAGCTGTTACTGACAAGTCTTGCAAGTGCTTTATGAATGAAAATTGGTTTGTATTACTTTGAAGGTGTTTTTTATTGGCTAAGGATGAGACTGCACTTTTTTGACAATGAGACTCATTTGTTGTAAACTACACCCCCTCCCAGCAACTTCTGGTGGCTGCAGCTTGCGCCCAGTGAAAAATAGAGGGGAAGTATTGTTAAGATTGTAGATCAAAACTCCCTCCTCCTATTTTTCACTTTTTCCGTTTTCCCCTATGCATCAGTCTACACTTTTTAGCTAAATCAACCATATATCAACCCTATACCTAAGTGTTAGAATTGTCAAATAAACGCGTTAATAAATTAGCGCACGTTAAAAAACGCACACGTATAGGTAAATTTAATAAACTGCGTTTATTAAATTAGACGATCGAATAATGATTAGAAATTGTTTCGTTGCAGCTGATGAATTACACCCCCTCCCAGCGGCTTCTATTCCTATACCTGGTGGCTGTAGCTTGCGCCCAGTGAATAATAAGGAAAAGTATTGTTAAGATTGTAGATCAAAACTCCCTCCTCCTATTTTTCACTTTTTCTGTTCCTATTCATCAACCTACGCTTTAACGAAACTTCCCTTAGGGGAAGAAGTCCAAAATGAAAAGGAAAAGAGTCAGAAATTAGGGGGAACCTGAACCTAAAATTTAGAGGTGGAAGTTGCGCCCGATTTTGTGGATATTTAAAGTGCACAATGTCAGCCAGTGGCCGAATCTGATTCCAGATTTGGAGGGATTAGACACGTAAGCGACTCGCCAGCCGTTTTCTCGCTCGCTTGTAGACAAATCTCGCTCGCTTTTCTCGCTCTGCGAGAAAAGCAAGAATTTGCAAAGTTTTATCAGAAAATTTCAAGTCGATGCTTATGTCTAAGGTTCTGCAAAATATAAGAGGAGATTACTTTTTGTCGCACCCTGTATATATTGAGTGTTCTTTCATAATTTCCAAATAGATAAAGGAGATTATGATCTTTATAAAATCACATTGAAGTCGATTCGAGCTGGCTTTCTTTAAATTTAAGTGTGTGCTACCCAAAGTAAAAGCGATTGAGGTATCCCTAAACATTGGGGATCGAAAAGTCGAAACTTCAACTGCTGAAATTTACGATTAATGCTGACAATAATTTTAGATGCATGTTGTCTTTGTCTATAGTCTATTTCCAGCCATTTCGGCGCAATTCACTTTTTAAATGTTCTCCGCAGCATAAAACGCAAAAATCACTAATAAACCCCTGTTCTGGGTTTCAAGATTGTTCAAGGTCGCTGATTTTAGTGCCAATCGAAAGGACTTACGGGACTTTCTATAACTGATTAATAGTAAACCTAGCTTGGCTCATCTTGCACCGTTTTTGAGATCCTGAAACTCGAGTCAAATTTGTGGCAGCCGAAAGTGAAGATTTGGTTATTCTAGCTTGCACCGTTTTGATGCAGTCGCAGAGTACGATGGACAGACAGACAGAGCGACAGACACACACAGTAAGACAGACGCCTCGATGACAGCTAAGATGCGTGAAGCATTACATACTGTCGCGCGTGAAAAATCATGTGCCGTTTTAAATTTCGTTCGCTTTGACTCGCTAGTACGTATTGTCGCTCGCTTGCGGGAAAAATCTCGCTCGCTCTCGCTCGTCTCGTTTCTCGCTCGCTACCGTTCGTTCTTGCTCTCGATTACAGGTTTAGGAGGGATAGACCGAAGCCACGTACTGACCCCTTTTTCGTTGGGCGAAAAAAATTGGTGAACTTTAGTCCACTAATAAAAAAGTCTGTTCGGGCTACGTGACTTTGCTAAGAGGGGACTTTCAAGTCTCAACCCCCTAAATTTTTCCCCAATCGGACTGATTGAACAGCACATCACTAACTTTCACCTGCCACCTTGTTGACTGTTAGTTCTCTACAGCTGTTTACGTCATAATGTAAACAAAATATTTTGTTGGTCGTGGGTGTGAATATTTGAGTGAAACTTGGCAAGTTCGTGCTGTTATTGACTGTAATTAGTCGTGACATTAGCGCTAGTCTGCCAAGTTGCTGAATGACTTATTTAACGACCGTCGACAGCTAATCGCAGTCGTCTGCTTCAATCTCTGTTTACGAAAGGTAAACCGTATTCACGAACCTAACAAGTAAGAACTTGATTACGATGATAAAAGTGTTAAACCGGTGCCACAGAATGCGCATCGGAGAACGCCAGGTGATCTTATTGCGGTGTTTATATAATAATAATCAGAACTGAAGTTTCAGTGGAATGCAGCTTAGTATTGACAATAGTATATTGTACTGGTCTGTCCTCTCTTAAGATAATTTAATTGTTGAAGGTTGCAACATTGCCTAACATGAATCTCATGATGTAATGTATGTGCTGGTGGTTTGTGACAGATGGCGTAATGTTATCCAGTAACACATTATCATCAGTAGCAGCAGCAGCAATGGATAGCACCGCTGTGAATGGAAGTGCAGCTGGTTCAGTGAATGGAGCAGTGGCCGAAGTCAACCGAACTAATGAAAAAACAGATGGACCTGGACCAGAGCCTTGCTATACACCAGTCACTGATCCTGACAGCATTGCACTACTAGCTGCTATGCACGAAGCCAATAGGTATGCTACTTGCTTGTCTCATATACTAATGCTGTCATGTTGCCAGTAGTTTATTTATCAGTTTGTGTTTAATATAAAATTTTGCATGAAGTATGTACTAAAATTGAAAAAAGTAGACAAAAAGATAACAGCAGCATGTTGGTGTATAGAATATTTTCTTAAACAAAGGCTTATAGGGCAGCATGATTCCTTATGCCTTAGCCAAACACGATTTTATACTGCTAGACCAAATTACCCATGTGCAGATAGTCACTCAGCTAACTACTAACCGGATGTAACTTTGTTGATCTCAAGCCAAAAGTGATGTCACTAAGCTGCAGGATCAGTAATGAAAGTTTAGTGCGACATTTGACATTGATTGTAATTATTCACTTTTTTGAATCTTTTGGTCAGTACTGTTTCAGTTTTCATGTTAACATCATTGACTCTTGTATCATCTCATATGAGATTTACACAGCAGTGGCTGTACAGCGCACATGATAGCACTGAGAAATTTGACATATTTTATGTTGGTGATCATTTGATCGTGTGTAGACAGTTGGAAGCAGATGACAGGTCAATGTCAGTTTTGCCGTCACCACTCAACAACTCACAGAGGTTGAGTGCGACAGTATCAGCTGACGGTATTGACAGCATTGAGTCATCTCACATTGGTACGCACTGTACTTGTGTGCTACATCTAGTGAGAATTTGTCCAGTTACAACCTGTAGTAGTTCAATTGCTAAGGCAAATTCACGAGTTTTGGATTACCAGTATTTGAACTGTGAAACTCTTTGTCTCTGCATATCACATGTTCATTTATTCATTACTCTTCATGAGTAGAATATTTTTGTGTTGCAGTGGAGTTCTGCTGATTGCTGAATCAGTCGGTTGATTTAACATTAACACTGACAGTTTAATTGGGAAGCTTTGCGTACTTGCACTTTTATTCAAAAAATATGAGTAGTGACTCGCCACTGCCAAATTCTGCAAAATTATGTGAAAACTGGCAAATTCTACAGCCTGGTTCAAAATTTTGTGGCCCATGAAAAACTGTGGTCCCTATTAACTGTTCCGATATATGTATAGGTAACAAGAGTGAAGCTGGCAGGCAGCTGGTGGTTAGTGATGAGATGAATACTCACAAACAGCCGATTATTAGTGATGGGACAGATGCTCATGAACAATTGATGAATAGTGATGGAGTGGATACTCACAGAACTATACAGCAGTTGTGTGAGAGAATTCACCAGCTCGAGGCGGTCAGTTTGTTATTTTTTCTCTCGTGCTAATTGTCAGTATATTGTGTGAATCAAGAAATGAAGTTTTGCCTCATTTTGCTACTGTTGACCTTCCGAAAAATCTCTTATATAATATGCACTAATTTACCCTTAAACATGTTTTAAAGCTTGTGATGCATATTATGCGTAGGAGTAATTTTTCAAATATTTTTAGCAGCCACGTATAAACGTCTTATATTCTTTGTATTGACTGTCGGACAACAGCCAGATGACAAAACGAAACACAGTCATATAATTGGATGCTGCACCAGCTGTCCTGTCAGTCCATAGCCTGTGCGTTCTACCATTGGCGACCGCACCTTTCCAGCGACTGCTGCATCGGTCTGGAACAGTCTGCCGGAGTCGGTCCGGTTGTCTCCGTCGTTGCAAGTTTTCCGCAGCAGACTGAAAACCACTTTTTTCCTGGTCTTACAGTCATGACTAACAACATCTCATTGCACTGACTACTATTACGTGACTTCACTGTTTAGGCTTATTGTTACGTGTCCTCGTAGTCTTAGGACTTAACACCATGCTAAAGTTAATTCGTCCTTCATCATCATCATCATCTTCACTGTCCCAGGTCCCTAGGGGATCGGCGAATCAGTATTTTAGCAACGGCAGTGCATCACAGCTGACCTAGGATAGACTACAATAAGCAAACTAGCTAATGACGCAGCAAGTCAGTTGGTTCGTACCAACCCATACTTAGTCAGGAACAGCAGGCAGCTGAGCCACTGGTTATTGTGACAGCCGTGAAATATGAGATGTGTATTATACGTGGGATTACAGTTTTTTTACAGTACCATATCTGTGAACTAAGGGTGCGTCTTATACTCAGGTGCAGCCTATAGGCGAGATTTTTGTGGTAGTTTGTGTTGCAGTTGAAGGTGAGGTCTAGTGGTGTTTAGATGTTTGTTCAAATCAGTAATGAACAGAAGACCAAAATCTCAAGCCCAAAACCATGATTGAGATCACGACTGAGTCCAGATCCAGATTTTAACATTTGCATAATGTAAACTGGAAGTTGCTCCTAAGTCAAGAGTCTGAGCTGGCCTTGCTATTCTTTGTTTCTTTAGCCATCACCTAGACACCAGACCATGGATATGGGGCTGGCTAATGCATCACATGCTAATGCTAATACCTGTTTAGTTGTGAGCTTTCACTGAGACTCATTGTGCCAAACCTTGGACAGATGACCAGACTGCATTAACTCGGGGAATGTTTTGACAGAAGCAGCAGTGGTATTTGTTAGTAGAGTCATTGTGTTCTACAGTAGCAGTTTAGACAGTTAGTTTTGGATAGCTTGTGTCCGCTGTGTGAATAAAAGGGTCTGCTATCGAAACGTTTTAAGTTCAGTGCTAAACATCAATATCAGACTGCTTATGGGCAGACCAGGGCAAAGATCAAGATCAGGCTCTTTCTGATCCACACCAAGGCTGAGTTTTTCGTCATGAGAACAAGAACATAGGCTTGGGGCCACATTATTTGTTTAGATGTTATAAATATTACGACAGAGGCAGTTAGTCGAATTTTGCAGTTTTTGTGGTTTTTCTGGCTGACTACAGAAAGTGTTCAGAAATAGTTGATTAATTAAAGTTAATTTTCGGAGATTATTGATAAAAAAAATTCAATCAGTACTAGCCATAGTGACAGTGCATGCTAAAACATGTAATTTTTGCTGGTCTATGTACTTAGGTAAACAAAGAGCTCACTGATGGTACAAACTCAGACGTGGAATCTCTACGTGAGGAGCTGATTGCTTGCAAAGTTCGTGAGGCGGAGAATGATTTGCTGACGAAAGAATTGCAGCAGAAAGTGATGGAACTTGATAAACTATTTCAGGTTGTTCGGTTGCTTGTTTGGATTATTTTGTTTGTCGTTGAAACATCAATTAATGATTAAAAATGATGATTTTTACAATTATCTTGATGACTAAAACAGTGGCTAAGAATGGAACTGTGCGCTGCACTGTGTCTCAGAAAAATGTTAATTTTTTTTCAAGGCATGTCATTAACAGATGCAAAACAGATCTTAACAGCTTCCCCCGCAGGAAACTAGAGGAGACCACTGGGACGTCCTCGTATTACATGGATGAAAACCATTCAGCAGGATCTGAAATCCAGCGACCTCAATATGGATGACGCAGTTGACTTGGCTCAGAACTGTCCACTCTGGAGATTGATGTCTACGTTTGGCGCTACACACTCTTAGTGGTGCTTGCCAGAAATGATGATGATTAGGGACCAACCGAATTCACGGGAAAAATGCATGATTTCACGGCAGAATTTTTAAAATGTGTCAAATTTCACAGAAAATTCACGGAAAGAATTTTGGAAATTCACGGGTCCCTAATGCGAACGAAGAAATTTCTGAACAAAGAATATTTACTACACTAAGTCAAGACTCAAGACAGTCAATGTCAACTACTTAGTGCTAAAGTGCGACACATAGCAAACAGCAACATCCGTACAAAAG
>Ga0209367_1001289_pt1 | contig 30193 bp, 30 predicted proteins | sample WorMetLIZISLAND2_FD_187412 | JGI IMG/M metagenome (GOLD analysis project Ga0209367, IMG submission 187412) | Marine gutless worms symbiont microbial communities from Max Planck institute for Marine Microbiology, Germany - Olavius geniculatus... ...
AACCGTGTACCGATCTCATGCGAAGTTTGATAAGCAGCTGATATTCTTATCTTACCTTCTGATTTTCTAATCTTCTAATCTTCTAACCTTCTGCTTTTCTGACCTTCTGATCTTCTATCCTTCTGCTCTTCTAACCTTTCGACCTTCTGCTTTTCTCACCTTCTGACCTTCTGATTAGCCACCCCTCTGATTTTCTCACCTTCTGATTTTCTTATCTCATGACCGCGATCAGACCAAAAAAATCTTGACTACGGGAAAATTATTCTGTATTTGATTCGCTTACAATTATTGGGGGATCGTCTAGCGGCAGGACGACGGGTTCTGACCCCGTTAACCCAGGTTCGAATCCTGGTCCCCCAGCCACTTCGACGCGTTCAAGGGGTACCACACAATTGTGGTACCCCTTTTTTTGTTGCCTACGGCCGGGTTAAAGAAAAATTAGTCAACGGGATGAAATCAAATCCTCGGCTCTCTGGCAAATCGATTTGCAGCCAATTCATACAGTTTCGCATATTTTTGAATTCATCGAGGGCCATGTCGATCTATTATTTTCTTGACAAAGGCACCTTTTTGACGTACATTTGTTGCTGGATAAATGGTACAACTTCAAGGATTATTTAAAGTGGATGCAGCAACTGAAAATAAAAACGAACGGATCAACATCCGGCTGAAAACCAGTGCCAAGCGGCTCATCGAGCGTGCTGCTAGTTTTGAGGGAAAGACTGTTAGTCATTTCATACTGACAAGCGCCATGGAACAAGCTGAGAAAACTGTTCAAAAGCATGAGATAATGACTTTGAACGCGAAAAATTCAAGAAAATTTTTGAAGGCAATAGCTGCGCCGATGCGTTTCAATCGCAACCTGCTCAAAGCTCTTGAAGAACATGATCAGCGTGTTGTCAGCAAATGACAGATTATGAAAATTTGGTTATTGCACCGCTGAATCCCACACATGACAGAGCAGGCTTTCAATGTGGTGTTGAAGCACTGGATCGCTACTTTAAAAAGCAAGCAAATCAGGATGTCAAGCGCCGCATCAGTCGTGTATTCGTCGCGACGAAGCCGGATGATTTAAAGCAGGTAGTTGGCTACTACACCCTGAGTGGATTATCCATTGAAGTGAATCAATTACCTGAAAAGCTGACGCGGAAGTTGCCAAAGCATCAAGAACCTGCAGCTCTGATCGGTAGACTGGCGGTCAGCAATGACCGTCAGGGGCAAGGGGTCGGGAAATTGCTGCTGGCCGATGCAATCAAGCGCACACTGGCGGTTAGTGATCAAATTGCAATCCATGCGATGGTTGTAGATACTTTTAACGACATCGCCAGAGGGTTCTACGAACAATTTGGTTTTGCCCGCCTAAGCGATGATAGTCCGAGACTTTTCCTGCCATTGAAATCAGTTATTTGAACGCTTTAGGATTCAGGATCTTAAGATTAGTCTTCCAAAAACAATACCTCAAATATAAATCTTATAAGACATATTAAAATTTGTAGATAAAGAAAACATACGGATATTCAAGCCAAGGCAAGAACTGCTTTTCTCGATCCGGCAAAGTACAAACATTAAATCTTGAGAACGTACCTGCTATCCCGTGAATTTCAAAGGAGGATCCTAACTAGTGAAACGTATCGGTATCTTTGGCTGGGGAGTCGTGGCTCCCAAATCACCCAATATAGAAGTTTTTGAACGAAATCTTGCACAAGCCACCTCATGGTTGGAACCGCACCAGGGTTTTGGACCATCCAATTTTTTAGTGGGGCGTCCAGAATTCGACTTTTCCGTTTACAAATCCTGGTTGGACGAGCGATTCGGTCCACGAAAATATTCTCAACTTGATGAAAAAATGGGTAACATGGTTAAATACGCCATTGGTGCCTTTATTCAGTCTCTCGATCAGAATCCCGGAGTGGAGAAGCTGCTGCAGGACCTTGGAACACAGACGCATGTTTATGTTGGGACCGGACTCGGGGACTTTTCGCTGCAATACGACCGGGTGCTGGTTTACTATAAAGCTCAAAAACGTTGGAATCGGTTTTGGTGTCAGGAGGATAATAACAAGGAACTTGCCGCCTACCATCGGGCATCCTCTGATGAGAAGCAACGTATACGAAACCAATTGCAATCGCCAGCCGATCCTGCAGAAATGGACTCAGGAAATGAACGCTATGAGGATGTTCAAGCGGCTTGGTATGCATTTTGGATTCAGCGATCCGATGGGTTGAAACGGTATCTTGAGGAATTGAGAGAGATCGAAGCGGAAGGGCTGAAAGGCGACATCGATACCGCTAAAATGCATCTGATTCGAAGAAAGGTTGGTGCAAGGCGGAAACTCAATGCTAAATACGGTTGTCCCATCGAACCATGGAATGCGGTCGATCCAACATTACTTTGGAATATACCCAACATACCGGCTGCGCAGATTTCCATGATAGGTAAGATTACCGGGGCGACATTTGCACCGGTGGCCGCTTGTTCAGGGTTTGGAGCCGCCCTGAAAGTAGCCATGAATGCAATTCAGCTTGGGCAGGCGAAAGCAGCGGTTGTTGGGATGACCGATCCCGAGCCACATCCTTTATCGGTCGGAGCCTTCTTCGGCGCCCGCGTGCTGTCTCATGATGGACAGGTATCAAAACCTTTTTCGGGTCTGCGCGGCACACACATCTCGGGTGGTGCTTGTATTTGGATTATTGGTGATGCTGACTACCTGATGAACAAAGGCTTTAAGCCAATTGGCCTCGAAATTCTGAGTGTGGCACTGACCTCCGATGCCGATCACATTATTACCCCGTCTCAAGAAGGACCGGCTGCCGCTATACATGAGGCGCTTAACAGTATTGATATTCAACCAGGTGATGTGGCTACATGGGATATGCATGCAACAGCAACACCCGGGGATTGGACGGAGTTTCAGAACATCCTAGAAATTTTTCCGGACACGACTCGGTTTACAGCGAGAAAAGGAACCTTCGGGCACGGCATGTCCGTATGTGGTGGATGGGAGCTTACCGCTCAGCATCTGGGTTTTTCAAAGGGCAAATTGTTACCGATTAATCTTGATGAAAATGAATTACACGATAATATTCGCCCTTACCACCATTGCCTGGTTAGTGATGAACAGGAGGATAAAGAAGGCGATATTGCGGGAAAAATCAATATGGGGGTTGGCGGGATCAATGTATGTGTAATCTGTAGAAGATGGTAGAGCGGAAAGTTAAAGATGAAAACACGGAATTTATACTCGAATGCAGAACGAGAAGGTAGATCCTTTACCTTCGCCCTCGCTTTCCGCCCAAATTTTTCCGCCATGCAGTTCTACGAGCCTTTTAGTTAAAGACAATCCAAGCCCCGTTCCCTCGCAAAAACTGCCAGCCGAGCTGTGTGCTTGTTCAAAAGGCAGAAAAATTCTCGCTATATCTTTTTTCCTCAAACCAGATCCAGTATCTTCAACAGAAATTTGAACATATTTTTTGGCAGAGTTCGACAGATTTCGCAACTGCCTATCGGTATTGGTTATGTACTTTGCTGCCAATAAAACACGCCCGCCATCTGGAGTAAACTTAACTGCATTGGACAACAAATTATAAACAATCTGCTTTAGCTTACGATCATCGGCCTTGATGTATTCTGGGATGCCTTCTAGTTCTACCGATAAAGTTATGCCGTGCTTCATCGCTTTCTCTTTGATCATGGTTTGGCCATTTTCTAAAAGCATATTTAGATTGACATCAGATAATTCGAGCTCCAGCTTTCCGGCTTCTACCTTGGACAAATCCAATATGTCGTTGATCAGGGATAGTAGATAATTGGCGCTTTGAAGAACATCATTCAGATATTCCTCCTAAGAGGCGTTGAGTTCGCCAAACTGTTTGTCGACAATCAGTTCTGTAAAACCGATAATATGGTTTAACGGAGTGCGGAGTTCATGGCTCATATTGGCTAGAAAATCGCTTTTGGCACGATCCGCATTCTCTGCAAGAATTTGGGCTTCTTTACGTTTTGCAATTTCACTCTGCATTTCCTCCCGATATTCATCGAGTCTTTCTACCATCCAATTAAAGGATTTTGAAAAATCCCCGAGAAAATTGGTCCGGTGTGAATAATCGCCCCTCGCGATTTGTTCGGTTTGCCATGTCAGATGGCGTAAGGAAGCTTGAAGTTTTTTTAAGCTATTGGCAGATGGCAAGCGGCTATTAATGGAAACACCCAAATCACCTTGCGATAGATGCTGGCCTGCCTCCATCATTTTTCTTTCCTGCTCTATTAATCGATTTATAAAACCAGAAAGTTGACGAATTTCATCATTCGGTTGGCCGTCTAAATTAATCGTATTGGAAATATTTCCTTTTAGAAGTTTGTAAACGGCTTCTGTTAATGAATCTATTCGTTTTATTTCATCTGACTTCATAGAATCTGGTTTCAGACGGAATGACTTTCTAAGTAAAAACCGATTAATCAGTACTTAGCGATTTCCCGGCTTATTCAACAAGCTAAGCCAGTTTGGCTTCAAAGCGGCAGGTTCGCTCACCCGTGCACCAACAATCAACCTCTTTTACCGTAAAAGCTTTACCAGTGAAGCCTTCAAAGATTCCCGCGATAAAACCCTCATCATAAGTGCAGACTGCTTCCTCCATCATCGGTAATCCCGAACAATCTAAATCTTCATCCACAGTAAGCGTAAACTGCATATCCTTCAAATCACTTTTCTCAAACCGGAGTATACCGATGTTCAGGTCTCGTAAAACTTTTTCAAGCTCAACCGCTAAATCTTCAAAATTTCCAGGCTCTCCAATGATATTTTCATAGAGCGCTTTTCCAGCATTAAAACCGGCATCGTAAAATATGTGATCAGCCGTTTTAACATCGGTGTGTTTGATAGCAGCATCTCTTAATGTATACTGCATTAATCGGTATACAGCCACATTGGTAGTATTGCCTAGATTAGGCCTCCCCTGGGCGATATCACCAAGCTGAGACCATTCAAATTTAAATTCTTCACGTTCTTCCCGAAACATAGAAGTGCCTCCTTGATTTTCAGATTTCGATATTTTAATGTAACCAGCTAGGAATTAGGGGATGATTCATCAGAGGTTATCGGTATTTTATTATTAATCTTTAGTTCCGATTAATATTCGAATAACCGCCACAAATTTTAGTAGTGATGATAATTGACTTTTGTTAGATTTTGGGGGGCAGAGGCTCTCTCAAAAAAAGACAGGAGTGAAACCCGAGGGAGGACCGATGCTTTCGCAAGAAAAACAAACAGCTCTTGATTGGATCAAAGACAACCACCGGAATCTTTCCGACTGGAATCAGACTATTTGGAATTTTGCCGAACCCGCTTGGCGAGAATACAAATCTGCCGAATGGTATGTGGAACGATTGCGCGCCGAGGGATTTGATGTTTAAAAAGGCACCGGTGGCATGCCCACCGCATTTATGGCGACCTTTGGCAGCGGTTCTCCGGTATTAGGTGCTTATGCTGAATATGATGCGGTACCCGGCAACTGTCAGGCCGCTGTTCCTTATAAAAAACCGCGTCAGGGTCTTAGTCGATTTGCTGCCGGCCACACGGACCCCCATTCTGCTTTAGGTATCGGGTCATTGGGCGGCGTTCTAGGAGTAAAAGCCGCCATGGAAAAGCACGGTTTGACGGGCACAATTAGATTCTTCGGAGAACCTGCGGAAAAAGTAGTGGGCTCCAAACCCATCCATGCAGCCAAAGGCTATTACGACGGCGTGGATGCGTTCATCAGTTTCCATCCGGCCTATATGCTGCCGTATTTCAACACTGCCCGATGGGATACACATTGCGGAGCAACATATGTGCGCATATATGAATTTCACTGCGATGATCCCGAGACGTGGCTCAAAACCGATGGAGCCTCTCCCATTGCGGCCGCCCATGGAATGCCAAGAGCACCTGGAGCACTTGATGCCGTATGCCTAATGTATACCACAACCAAATACACCCGGGAAAATATTATTCCCACCACCATCCCCTTTTGGTTAAATGAATTTATCATGGCAGGCGGTCAGGCCGTAGGAGACAATTTAGCCCCGCATATCGGTTGCATCCAATACTGCTGGCGTACACCGGCTCCCGAATTCAGTGATCGGATCCTTGAAGTACTAGATCGAAACGCCAGGCATGTGGCGAAGATCACCCATTGCACGCTGACAAAACATTGGGTTTCCAGATTGCGTCCCGGTCTTCCCAATCATGCCATGGCAAATCTTACCTATAAAAATCTTGCAGCGGTGAATGCACCGACATTTTCTGAAGGTGCCAAGTTATTTGCGCGGGAAATTCAAAAAAATCTCAACCTCGAGCCGATGGAGGATCCATTTGCAAAAGAATGTAGTCAACTCATCTCGCCCCAGGAGGCTGAGGCAAAAATGCGTCAATCGCTGCCGCCCACGGTGATGAACTTCACTTCCGATGACTATGTCGAATATACCTGGCATGCTCCCACCGCCCGTTTTTACATCGGCCGACCGATGCTGATATCTCCAGAGGCCGGATATCAATATCCGGCCTGGGTGATGAATGCCCTTGGCGGTCATCGAGATTGCATTGATCCAATGATATTCTGCGCCAGTCGAACAATTGCGACAACACTGGTCGATTTGCTGACAAAACCGGAAGAATTACAGAAAGCACAGGAAGAGTTCATCGAGCGTACCGGCGGTGGTATCGGAGGATCAAAATGGCGTTCACCGCTATTGCCCCGGGATATAAGGCCGCCGATTCATTTTCCGTGGCCGGAGTACATCAATACCGCCAGGGGAGAGGAATGGTGGATTCCGACTTCCGAGGAAGATTAGAAATTCTTTTAGACATAGATCACGGCAAGACTGAGATTGTATTAGTGCTAAAGAAAGCATGATGTTCACCGGCCCGGTTATAAGGTAAATCTGAAATCATTCACAATAGCCCCCGGCAGGAGTTTGCTTTCGGTATTGCGGTTCCCATATGTTGCGGACGACAATATTAAATCTCGCTTTCGGGTCAGAGCGATAAGATTTGTGCCGAATATGTTATATATGGTCTCATCAAAGCGCATGACATTGATGGGCGATTTTATTTCGCCTTTTTCCACGCGGAAGGCCGCAAACCGCGTCATGCCGGTAATTCTCGCCGCGTTGACGTCGGAATAGTTCAAGTAATGCAGATTGTTGAGATAAATACCGCTATCCAGACTGGCCAGGATATCCGACGATGCCAGGCTGCCGCCAAAAATCTCTAAAGATTCAGTGGTTTCAGCGGGGGATGCGCCATTGCATGCCAGTCCATACTCCACAGCGCTTCTCGCGCTGACCAAGGGATCCCCGATCGCTCCCTTTTCAATCAGGGGCACCATGTCCGGTTTGATGAATCCGTCCGCCTGAAATCGGCAGGCGATACCGTCTCGGGTATTTTCCCGGACCGTGATCTCAGGACTCAGGCGCTGCCCGTCATAAATCATCCGGTTCAGGGAAGAGGTTTTGCTGTGCCGATGACGGGCTCCGAAGCCTTTCCAGTTTAAAACGTTCACCAGGACTGAGACCGCTTTGGGGGCAAGGTAGACGCGATACGTGCCGGGGGTAATATTGACCGGGGAGCGTTTCATCATCTCGAGTTGCGACGCGGCCTGATCCATGACCTGCTGGAATCGATCGCCATCCCATTTGAATCCGGCATATCCTGATTTAACCGCTTTATCCGTTTGGTAATAGAGGCTGAAATCAAAGTTGAAACTATGGTTTTCATGCCAGTTCTTCTGGCCCAAACTATTGGCAAATCCCCGGTAAATAAACCCTCCCGCATATATTCCCACGAGATCGGTGCCGTTGGCGGCCGATCTTATCTCCTGCAGGGCCTGTTCCGGTTCCGGCAGTTCATTTTCAGTGATATTTTCCGTGTTGTCGACCTCCCGGGCATAGGCCAGATAGGGATCGTCGGTGAGGTAATCAATCCGGGAGCGAACGGTTTCCAGGGCGGACCGGATTTGCGCTTTGTCAGTTTCCGGCTCGTAAAACAGGGTAAACGAATGGGACGTCTTTTTTTGTCCTTTGATCAGGGTGAGATCCAGGTAAGACTGGTTCACCCTGCCGGCCTGACGGATCTTCATATTGTTAAGACGTATAAAATCGGAAGCTTCCCCCTCGATGTTCAACAGAGCCACTTCATCCGAACGGATCAGGCCGGTCGCATGATCCGACAACTCATAAAAATAATCTCTCATCATTTCTCACCTCCAAACACCTGAACATCGGAGAATAAACATGCCGGTGTGGCATGGCCTACCCGGATCATTTGGTTTGGTTCTCCTTTTCCGCACGACGGGGTGCCCCTCACCTTGAACGTCTCGCGATTGCCCACCATTTTTAGATTTCGCCAGAATATGGCCGATATACCCCGGTAGTTCGGATTCTTAACCACCGCAGTGAGTTTGCCGTTTTGGATCAGCCTTCCCCACTCGCAGCCGAATTGGAATTTGTTTCTTGAATCGTCAATGGACCAGGATAAATTGGTTTGCATAAAGACGCCGTTTTCCACCTGGGCCACCATCTCATCAAAGGAGGCATCGCCCGGCTCCAAATTCAGATTGGCCATTCGATCTATTGGAGGCCGATTCCAACCTGTGGCCCGGGCATTGGCGACTCCCGGCAGCCCCGATCTGGACTGGGAGATGATTGAACCCAATCCCTTTTCCAGCGTTCCGTCTTTGATGATGAACTCCCTGGCGGCTTTGGCGCCTTCATCATCATAGTCATAGGATGCGAGTTGATCGGGGCGCGTGGGATCGAAGGTGATATTCATGAGTTTGCTCCCGTACTGATAGGAGCCGAACATGTCCGGCGTGACAAATGATGTCCCGGCATAATTGCGTTCGTCACCCAGGATGCGGTCGATTTCCAGAGGGTGGCCCACGCTCTCATGGACCTGAAGCATCATCTGCCCGGAATCCAGCAGAAGGTCCATCTCTCCCGTGGGGCAGTTGGGGGCGTCCAACAGCACCAGGGCCTCTTCCGCCACTTTCGGGCCGGTGGTTTCCAGATCGAGATTCTCAACCACTTCCCATCCGCCTTGACGGCTCATATCCATCAACCCGCCCAAACTTCTGCGCTGGGTTTCCGAACCTTTATTGGCCATGACCACGATCCGAGGCATTACGTAGCTGAACTCTTGGATCAGATCTCCTCCATTGGAAGTGATGTAACGGCTTTGCATGGTTCTGTGCCACAATGAGGTTTCCCAATCCACGATGTTTTCACTGATCTTCAGTTTCTCGTTCAATTCCTTTAAAAATGAGATTTTTTCCTTCAGCGGGACAGAATCCCACGAAATCTTCTCATGGCGGTTTCTCTCCCCCACCGAAGTTGGAAAGGTGACTTTGTGATAGTCTACGAGCGGATACTGCTGATTAAGATTACAATAGCGGACGGCATCGGAAATCGCTTGCTTGATGCCGGGCTCGGTGAGATCACAAGTAGCACCGTAGCCGGCGCCGTTGCGATGGGCCACCGTAATCATCACACCGCGATCCTCACCGGACACCACCGGCTCCAGGATATTTTTTCTGACAATGATTATCTCGTCACTATCTTCCATTAAACGCAGCGAACAAAATTCGACATCCGGCAAATTGTTTAGAAACCAGCCTTTGAGCTGGTTGCCTGATAAGTAGTCCTGCATAGATGACCTCTTGTTGGATAAAAAATTCAAGTCAAGGTATTTTAACGGATGCGGATGCGGGGGTCCAAGGCGTCGCGAATTCCGTCACCCATGTAGTTAACGCTGAGAACGGTGAGTGAGATCGCCAATCCCGGCCAAATAATACGAGACGGCATGATATCAATATAATTGACACCATCATACAGCAAGCGTACCCAGGTCGGAAAGTCGGGAGGAAAACCTTGAATTTGTCATTATTTATTAACGCTATCGGAATTTACATTTTGCTAACAATTGCCTATCCTGATTTCTGCATGATTGTCAAGCCTCACGCCTCCATCGGGTTTGCCGCCGTACACGTATTTATTTCAGCAATCCCGTGATACAATTTAACGCAATGTCATAGATAGTCGGGTGGATTTCTAGCAGAATCAAGACACAAAAGGATTGCTGACTTCTAAAAATTCAAATTTTTTAAAGTCGGAATCGGCAGTATAAATTTTATGAACTCCATGCTGCAATAATAAGGCGGCAACGTGAGCGTCCGGCACCAAATTACCACGAACGGGAAAATTGCCGCTTACCTTTCGATAAATTGCCAGGAATCCATCACCTTCCGCCAACACCCGCACACGCGGCTGTTTAAGAAGGCTCTCAATATTTATCAATGCCTCGTCAGGTGTAAGCGGATGGGAAAATATACTTGGATGGGTGGAAATCCGAACGTAGGACATGAGTGTTGTCCAGCAAACACAAAACAGTTCAGGATCTGACGCACGGTCCAATAAAAACTGTATTGCCTTTTCATACCTTGGATTAGCTTGATCCGAAGCGTATAGGAGCACATTAACGTCAACGGAATAGCTCATTTTAAATCCTGATCCAAAATTCTATAAACTTCGTCTTTGTCGCTCAAATCCAAAAGGGACCGCATCGGTCTCGAAATCCAATTGAACCCCGGAGTCTTTGACGATGATTTCTGCTTGACGAGCGCTTCAGCCAGAAGCTGAGATACAATCTTCCCCATGGATCGGCCTTCTCTTTTTTGAATTGCCCGAATTTCATTGAGAATGGGATCATCTATATCAATAGTTGTGCGTGCCATGATGACTTGATGTTAATAAACCGATCATCTGATGTCAAGATCATTATATAAAAAAAGCCGAGATGTGCTCCTCATCCATGTTGCAACCAACACGAATCTAATGCGACGGAGGTGTATAAACCTCCTATGAGGGGGAATATCCCGGGGCGCTTTTATTTCCGGGGACCAAACAACAAAATTCAATATTCAATTAGCAAAAAGCTCGTGTTCTGAAAATTAGGACCTGTAATTCGGGATCTATTTGTAATTTGGTGCTTGGGATTTGAAATTTAGACTCTTCTAAGTGTTGTCACACAATTCGTAACCGCCGATCCGCCCACATTAAACACCACGCCGGTTTCGGGTTGTCCTTTGCCAGGTGCCAGACCTATGGGTTCACCAATCAGTTGTTTATAGGCCAGGGCGTGCATGGAGGCTCCCGTAGCCCCCACCGGGTGACCTTTGGATTTTAGACCACCTGACAGATTGATGGGGCACGCATCGTCAGGTGTATAACGACCATCAATAAAGTCCCAGCCACCGCGGCCGTCCGGGGACAAACCCAAAGCCTCGACGCTTAGAATTTGGTTGATGGTGAAGCAGTCGTGCACCTCGGCAAAATCCACATCCGCGATGCTGATGCCAGCTTCGTTAAATGACTGTTGAACTGCCAACTTCCCGGCAATCAACTCATGCATGTTGGGCCGTACATTTTCAGGCAGGCGTTCGGTGGTCATGCCGATACCGGCAATGGCAACCGCCCTGTCAGAGTTCTTTTTAGCCTCTTCCAAAGACGATACTACCAATGCGGCCGCCCCATCTGTCACCAGGGAGCAGTCATGAAGCCTCAAGGGCGGCGCTATCATGGGATTGCCACCTTTACCTTCAGCCGGGAGACTCAATATGGCTTCAGTCGTGGTCAGGTTCATTCGGTCCGGAGGACTACCTTTGCCAAAATGAGCCAAAGGATTCTGAATACCATTGCGGTAACAAAGTGCCGATACGGATGCCAACATGCGGCGTAGTTCATCATCTGTAAATCCCTAATGTGCCTGGTAGCCCTTGGCATATTCAGCAAACAATCCCGGAAATGTCATCCCTTTTGAGCCTTCGCTGGGCCAATGAGAAGAGCAGGCCAATGCGTGGGTCATTTCCCGGGTCGGCAATAAATTCATTTTTTCAACCCCGATGACGAGTACCCTATTAAACCGGCCTGATTCTACAGCATATATGGCATTATAGAGAGCCACCGAAGATGATGCACAAGCTCCTTCGGTACGCGTTGTATGTACAAAGCGCAACTCTTCGGGGGCAACTTCCAGGCCCAGTGGCGCCACATGCTCCTGGTTGAGAAACATGGATGGTGAGCAGGATCCCACCCAAATACCGTCGATATCCTTAGGGTCCAGCCCGGCATCTTCGATGGCGCCCTGGCCAGCTTCGATGATAAGCTCATAATATGATTTGGTGTCAGTTATTTCTCGAGTTTCATAGTTCTTTTCCACAAAGGCACCAAACTTGGTATTGTACGCGCCGATAATGGCTGTCTTGCTCATAATGATTCTCCTCGCCGTTCTAATTGTTTGATGTGGGTTTGAAACTACTTTTATCCTCGTGATCCCAGCCTTAGCCCGCCATGAATGAAAAACACGTCGCCATCGATATATAATGATATTTAAAATAAATACAGCTTTTTAATTATTGGCTTTAATATTTCATTTTGTTTATGATATAACTATCGCCATCGTGCCGCGATCCTTATAATGGAAAGTTTTGCGTTCCGGCGCGGCTTGGCCTTTGCCTAGCGCATCGATTTCGGCGGCAATGGTTTCGCCGACGAACCTGCCGCCCTGTATTGGACCCTGGGCGACGGCGGGCACCGGTTGGCCTGTCTTCGTATCGGTTCGATGCGCCAGGTTGCCGATGACAAACACGTTGGGATATCCCGGAATTGCAAGATCTTCGCCGACGACCACACGGCCGGAAGGATCGACTTCGACACCCAGCGTTTGCCCCAGCCGGGATCCCTTGACACCGGTTGCCCAGATGACGTTGTTGGCGTCGATCCGCAGCGGTCCCTCCGGTGACTCGGTTGCCAAACCCTTTTCGTCAACGTCCGTCGCCCGTGCATTGAGAATCACCTCGCTGCCTAATCCCTCGAGATCTCGTTTTGCTCGTTCCGACAGGTCGGGTTAAAATGACGTCAGTCCAGCCGCCCGAAAAAAACGGCCGGCCTAATCGAAAACCAAAAAAACTACTCAAACCTTATATCTGGATCAAATGGTATCAGATTTTTTTACGATTTTTAGTTCTCTTTTTTGGACAATTATATTCCCGTATACATCTTGCATCTTCTCTTCTATGATCACTGTGTCCTGCGAAATACTGACGACTTCTCCACTTCGAGTTCCTACATAGGTTCCAACTGCAATTACATGCCCCTTTCCGGAGAACTCTTCAACCAATCCCCTGTTTCCGTTATGTGATAAAATCACCCCTGTCAGCTTGAGCTGACTGAGGTCAATTTTTTCGAGCTGCGTCTTAAATTTACGACCCGTGTTAAAGGGTTCCAGTTTGCCATCTTTTCTCTTGATTTTTTCCTTAAACAAAGGTTCAAACGGATCAATTTTTCCTTTAGGATTATATCGTTGAGGACTTAAAGCTTTTGAGTTTGACAATACGGCAAAAATACTTTTTTCGTCATTGGTGTTGAGTATATTTGATATATCCGATTTGGGCCTTAAAGCGGTTTTTTTTGTACGAGACGCTGGTATAGGCTGTATCTTTTTATCATCTATGTTGTTTGGCTGAGCTTCAATTTTTTTAGTGATTATTATTGGCTTGGTTGCTAGTTTCGCGTGGACATAAGAATTAAAAATAATCGGACAAATGAAAATAACAGCAATAATTTGGATCAATCCAAGTTTATTCTCTTTCATAAATTCCCCCTGTTTCATAAAATTACTGTTTGATGATTACAGTCTCCCTCCTGATAAGACGCGATAAAATTTACGTGATTAAACTATGGCTCTATGGTTTACTATTGTTTTCGAGGGAATAGTCGGAAGACCGGATGAAAAGGTGACTAATTTTTCTGAATAAAATGTTATTAATCGAGAAAAGGCGCTAATTTTCTTTGGATTTGACCGTGGATCACTATGAATTTGGAGTGGACGATAAAAGTTTGTAATGCTGAAAATCGGTAGGAAATTTCCGGATTTGAAATTCGGCTCTTATGGTTATTTTTGTAGTTTAAGTTCAATTTTTTTTGATTTTATATTCCCAAATTCGTCTTCGAATTTTTCCTCAATGATGACCCTATCTTTTTCAATTTCTATCACCTTTCCGCCTTTAGTTCCGATATAACTGTCCTTTATGATCACATAGCCTTTCCCGGTTGATTCCTCGAGAAGGGCCTTATTGCCATTTTCAGAAAGGACTATCCCAACCACCTTTAGCTGACTCAAATCTATTCTTTCAAGGGGTGTTCGTGGAACGCGTCTGATCTTTTTTTTGGCAACAGCATGGGATCTATTTCTAAATGGGTCCTCAAATGGATCCATTTTTCCAGTAGGATTGTATGCTTTGGTTTTTTTATTTACAGGTTCATTCTGTTCGATAGGTTCTTTTTGAAAATTCTGGTTTGTTGAAAAGTCATGCTTAGTCTCTGGTGCCTGCTTCTGTGAATCTTCAGTAGGTAGTGGCCTTTTGTTAAATTCACCAAGTTTTTCACTTATTTCCGGATCATTGAGCCCAAAATTAAAAACAATAAATGCAAGACAAGCTGTCACTGCAACGGCAATAAACTTCGGGGACAAAAGCTGGGAACAATATTTGAATACTAAAGAACGCAGTTTATTAATAACCGAATCGGCACCCGTAGTGCTTTTATCTACTCTAGTGGCTTTGGCAAGTCCAGGTAACACCTTTGGAGTTCGGTTAAAATTGGCCGTTGAATCTCTTTCTGCAACCTTAAGATCAAGCACCAAATTCAAGCAAAAATTGCAGGTATGGAGGTGGTTACTAAAATCTTGATTCTCAGCAGATTGAAGTTCTCCGGCAGCAAACGCAATCGCCAATTCGGACATGGAACAATCATCGACACGCCTATTATTCTCAATTGAATAAGTTCGGCGCAATGAATCCAAACATTCTTCAGATATTTCTAAATTGTTCAGCACGTCGTTACTCATCTTTCTATCCAGTCCGATTTGAGCTTCGGATTTTGGGCATTATATCCCATAAAGTTACAGTCGTTAAAACAGAAGCTATAGTGACAATTGCCGCGATCTCGAGCATTTTTGAGTCAATTTAAAAGATCAATATATTTCAGTGAATTCTTGTCGAGGCATCGCTTCAAAACGCCTTTGAACTTTGCAATTGATCCCGACTTATTTCTGGTAAATTGCTTTTTTATCGAATCTGTCTTTTTTTCAATTTTTTTGAATCTACCCGGCCATCCTGGAATTCTCTTTTTGCCATTTCTTCATATGTCAATCCTTCAAAATGCATTAACATCAGTTTGGCATCTCTCGGTGACGTTTCTGCAAGTATTAATAAAGCCTCGTGTATAAGTTTGTGTTGCTCCTTTTTTATAAATTCATCTTCAGGTGAAGGTTGGTTTTGAAATTCGTCATTCAATTCGTTTATCCGGTCTGTTAGCAATTTCTTGGAGTTTTTATCGCTCCTAATTTTCCTGTTTGCGTCAATTATTCTTCTATTTAAAATTACCGTTAAATAAGTGCGCAGTGAAGATTTGCCTTCGTAACCGCAAATAGCTTTGCTGTTTGTGAGTTCAATCCAGTAATCCGTCAGCACATTCTCATACTCATATACCTTGGATTCGTACAGTCTCTGACGTGTAAAGGCAGAAAAAAACGCTTGGTATCTGTGGTAGAGTTCGAGTATAGATTCCCGGTTGCCGGAAAGCAGTTGATTACAAATTTTCCGGGCTAATGCAAAATCATTATTTTCAGTTTGGATTTGCATCAACAATTCAATTAGATCGGTCTTTGATAATGAAATATTTCAGCTATTAGTCTTAATTATCGGCAAGTTTTTGGGATTCTTGATGATACCATTCAATAGAAGGGCGGCAGTGTAACGATAATTGACTGGAAGACAGGACGGAAAATGAGCGACGATGTCTCGATGCAGCTTTACTGTTATGCAATGTATGCAATGAAAAAAATAGTAGGATCGTGCTTTCATTCTTAACATAGAGGGAAGAATTAAGACCCTCTGTTTTATTCATCAACCCGGAAACTTTAGGCAAGCCAGATTCGATTACATTAGCCGACGTAATATAAAGGTGGACGTTGTGCGAACGATGGACATCAGCATGCGGATTTGATATACGTTTTGTATCCGAAAAAAAATGCGAAAATTTACCCAACCACAATTCGTCTAGTAGATAACGAATTCGAGTGTTAAACAGAGTTGGAAAGAATCGGAGACGCTGAGGAGGACATTAGGCCAGGATTGAAAGCTTACAAACTCATTTTCATTTCTATACTGCTGGCCGCCTGCTTTTTTGGTGCTGATACAGTTTATGCCGTCAAAGAATCCGTAGATATTATTAACTACGCTTATTCAAACTGGATCGGCAGCGGCTTTTACAAAGTTGGCGATCGCAGGGTTTTCCTGCTTCGGGCACCTTTTTCTTATACACTGCGCCAGGCCGACGACGAGAACTGGGGATTAGAACTATTATTTCCAGCAACGCTTGGTTTCCACGACTTCACAGACGGCCAGGATAACGTGGAAACGATGACGTTTGTGCCGGGCGTTCGGTTTGTCTACCCCGTACTCGAAAACTGGTGGCTGAAACCATTCGGACAATTCGGATTTGGGAAGGACTTTTCCGGGAGCGATATCGCCTGGATCTATGGTGCGGGCATTAAAAGCCTGGCGACTTTTGATCTCAAGCGCAGTGAGTTGGACTTTGGGACCGCCTTCACCTGGGCAGATCAAAAACAGTCTGGGGGCGGCAGCGATAGCGGTTTTTCCATGTTCGATATCGGTCTTAACTCGCGCTGGCCTACAAACATCACCGTATTCGACCGCAAATCGGACTTAAACCTTTATTTTGTTTATACCCAGTTCGTGAACGACCTGGATTTCGAGAGAGCAGAAAAAAACAACAAAAGAATCCGCAGACTTTATAAATTCGGGATTGCCCTGAGCAGTAAAGACAAGTTTCCCATTTTCGGATTGTTCAACCTTCGCGGCGGTGGGTTGGATGTGACATTTGGAGAGGGTTATTTCGGCATAGGCTTGACTACTGGATTTCCCTTCTAGATTGAAAACCCGGGAATGCCTGGGTAAAGTAACATCTCAAGAACCTTTGACTCTATAAATAAAACGTAAGGTTAAACCCAACCCGGATAAGCCGGAATTGAATATTGAATATTGATTATTGACTATTTGTGGTATCGCTTCGCTCTGTCTATTATATTACAGTCGATCATTAAACTTTTAGCCATTTTAAAAAGTTGACGCCAAAATTTATCTTCGTAAACGCCTTTCTACCAATGGTTTACAAAGAAATTGAAAAATATTTTACGCTTTTTGCGCAAAACTGAATTGGTAACTGTCTAATGATCCTCAAACGCTATCTTTCAGTAAGCAATCGTTTTTAATCGACCCAAACCCCTGCTTTTATTCCCACCTCAAAATCCGGCTTTTTGCTGAGTAAAAAATTATATCAACGCAGAAAACATTGCATTTTATTGACAAAAATTGACAGTCGGTTGTCGACTGACTGAACGAATTTATTATATATTCAATCTATTCAATCTATTGTAAAAATAATTAGCCTTCCATACGTAATCCTTAAGGCTTGAAATTAAATTAGCGCCATCCCCGCTTTGCGCAGCCCTTCAATCAATAACGCCACGGGTTGCTCATAGCGCCAAATGCGTTGTATGAGCTCGCGACCGGTGTCTTCAAAGTCCGGCACAAGCTGACGGAGCTCGGCCACCGCGGTGCCGGCCTCTGTTTGGCGACCCAGATAGCCCAGCGCAACAGCGCGGGCTATGGGATCCATAAATAGAGCCGGGATACGGATTTGCAGCGCCTCGGACAAGGCCTGCTCATATTCGCCCGGGTAGGCGTGCGCCATAAAGGGTGTCAGATAATAATAGCCGGGTATGTGGGGATTCAAATATCTGGCCCGTTCAAACAAAGCCACCGCCCGGTCTGCATGCCCCGCGTAGGCGCAATACAACGCCAATTCACCATTAGTCGAGATGTTGGGGTTTGTACGGACCGCTAATTCCAAAGCCGCCAGGAATGTGTCTTGGTCGCGCGTGTAAAAGTAGACATAGGCGCGTATGAATTGCACCACATAGTCGTTTGGATTCAGCCGATAGGCATCTTCCACCAGGGCTAACGCCCTTTTGAGGTAATCTTTGGACCCGCTGAATATCAAAAACTCATCCGCACACATACCGCCTAAAGCAGCCGTGGCCAGCTCATTGTCGGGGGCCGACTTCACCGCATTTTCCAACGCCATCGTAGCGTCTTTGAATCTGTCTTCCGTGCCTGTGCGCAAGTAATGGTAAAACTTGAGCATTGCTTGGTGAACGCTAGGGTTGCCCGGTGACACGCCGTTAAGCTCGCGGGCCATGGTCCTGTGGATCATTCCGTGGACGTCGATGGTGGCCCCCAGGACTTTCAGGCTGATGTCCTGCTCGATCTCAAACAGATCTTTCTGATCGACCCGGGGTTTGTAGGTCTCCGCCCACACATGCGCCCCGGTAGTGGTATCCGTCAACCTGACACCCACCAGAATTTTTCCGTGATGACAGCGTACGCTGCCATCGAGCAAAAAACGCACGCCGTAACGGGCACCAATCTGGCGCGGATCCAGCTGCTCCTGCTTGAGTCGTTCTCTGGATAGCGGCCCCATAACGGGCAAATCAGAAAAGCGGGTCAGAACAATGAGTATTTCTTCGGTTAAGCCCTTCCGGGAGATTTGTTCCGACTATGAGGAAATTTGTATCTAACTCACCAAACATTGCACATCAGAGAGCCCGGTCTCTGAGAAATGCGCTCACGCCCGTGAGTTGATCAGAGATTTGGAAGGTGAAATCATCAGATTTCTGAAGCAAGAAGATAAATCAATAAGGAGGTTCAAATTATGACAACACGGAAAAGCAACAAGACACAAGGCCAGACCGCCGGCAAAGACGGTTTTGGTGTTCACAACGAGTGGGGAAAACTCCGTGAGGTGCTCGTTGGCAGCAACATGAACGATACGGTCCCCCGCTGGTCGCCCGACTGGGGCCGCTACTTCCACAAAACGACGCTTGTCGGGGGCGGCAGTAGCGTCAAGGAAGACATGCAGAAGAACGCGGGGAAAATATACTCCGACATAAACCCTGTGTGGTATGAGGCATGCCAGCGTGAAACGGAGGGTTTGGTAAAAGCCCTCACCGACCACGGCGTTACCGTTCACCGGCCGCGCCGATTGACCGAGGAAGAGCGACTTCGCGAGCCGGTCGGTCATTTTCAACAGTATGCACGTGACCCCCAATTAGTGATTGGCACACATATCATTGAGACCAACATTCGGATGATTTATCGCAACAAAGAACACTTGGGCTACGACAAAGTCCTGCAGACGTTCGTGAAAAAACACCCGGAGTACCAGCATGTGCGAATGCCAATGATCGCCGCTGAGCCGGCAGGTAATACACCAGAGGAATGGGATAACGATCCTCGACTCATGCTTGAAGGCGGCGACACTTTCGTCATGGGAAAGGATATTCTCGTCGGCATCTCGTCGCTGGCTTCCAGCCCCAGCGGAGTCGAGTGGCTAAATCGCTACCTGGGAGCCGAAGGTTTCCGCGTGCATGGTGTCCCTTTGACCGACGAGTGGTTACACCTCGATTGCATCTTCGCCGTCGTTAGGCCAGGCCTTGCGATTGTCGTCAAGAGCGCGCTGCGAGGCGGAATGAACGCATTCCCATCCTTCATGCGGGATTGGGAGTTCATTGAGGCGACAACCGACGAAGCGCACAAGATGCACACGAACACCCTGTGCCTCGAGCCGGGCGTGGTCGTGATGCCGGAGGATGCCGAACGGCTCATCGGGGAGGTCGAAAAACGTAAAGCCACAGTTGTCCCGATTCCGTTCGCCGGAACAGGCTCCATTGGCGGCGGAATCCGATGTTCAACACATCCACTGTGGCGGGAAGAGTAAAAAAAGGAGAATAAGTATGACAACACAAAATAACCCCTAACTGAACAGAACTACCAATATTTAAAGGAGAGAAAAATGACTGACAAAACAGGACATTATCGAGTCGACTACGAATATGCACGTATGCGGGAGGTTGTGCTGGGGGGTACAAATGGTGCCATGGGTGCTCGCGGCACGGTCGTGGGCAAGTATATCGAGGAGCTCTATCCCGATGAGGACACCCGGGAGTTCATGCGGTCGATTCAAGGCACTCCGGTGAGCAAGGCCCATCCGGCCTATCACCAGCGCCTGGTCGACGAGACCGATGCGTTGGCGGCCGTGTACGAGAAATACGGCGTGATCGTGCACCGTACCGAGCCCTACACCGAAGAGGTGATCCGGCTCTGCGGGTCCGGCGGTTACGCCGACGTCTTCGCCAAGGATGCCTTCGAAACCGTCGGCCACTTCTTCTTCGACCTCGCCCACAAAAAGCACCTCTACCGCTACTTCTGGACGGCGTCGCGGTCGATACTACAGCAGGCCTTCATGGACGACCCGGAGATGCGGTTCCTGTCATTCCCGCACCCGTTCCCGACCCGCGTGGACGAGGGATACGGAAGCGGACCGTTCTTCGAAGGCGGCGACATCATCGTCCTGCCGGGCAACAAGGTGCTGATGGGAGAGTCGGGCCAGGCGTCTGACGAGTTCGGTGAGGCGATCCTGACGCGCTTTCTGGACACGATCGGCTACGAGCTGATCACCATCAAGTTGCACCCCAACATGCTGCACCTGGACTGCTGCGTCACGGTGATCGGGCCCGACACGATCCTCTACTGCCCCGAGACCTTCATCGAGGGACTCCCGACGGTGTTGGCCGATGCTCCCAACAAGGTCGAGACCACGCTGCTCGACGCGCAACGGTTGCTCAACAACGCGGTCGTGATCGACAGCGACACCGTGGTCATCGACGCCCGGCTGGAAGGCAAGCAAGGCGCGGAGCTCGAGGCGTTGGGCAAAACTGTGGAGTATATCGAATTTTCGGCCCACGCCCCGCTGGGCGGCGCCCTGCGCTGCAAGACGGGCGTGCTGTCGCGTTACGACAACTGACCTCAGAATTAGAGGAGAATATGTTGTCCTTTCACTTTGGAGATGCATCCCATGTCAAAGTGGGCAGTGGGGAGCGATCCTCTAGCGACGAGTTCGGCGTCGAGATCTCAATGTGCATGATCGAGCCCTTCGGGTACAAATTGTCGATCGTCTACTACGATTCCAGTTTTGCGCACCGCATCGATCGTGTCATGGGTCTGGTTGTCGAAGGGCTGCTTGCCATGCCGGAAGGCGCGCTGTACTACTAACATGTAAATTCTTCAATTTTTACTAGGCAAATCATGAAAACCAGTAGATTATGAATTGTTATTCTTCATTATTTTAAGAATCTGCGTAATCTGCGAAAAATGTCTCTGTCTGTCCGTGTGGAGCCTGCCGCGGCGTAGCTGTAGTTTAGCGAAGACGGGTCTGTGGCTAATAATCCGTGTAATCTGCGTAATCTGTGGATTAAAAGCTTGTTTGGTTGCGGCTCTGCCGCGCTGTGGCGGAAGAATTAGTGATGAAAGTACGAGAAAACGAAGCTAAACAACTACTTGCCGGAGATTTCACTAAAAGCTGGCGTTACCGGATCGGGCTTGGTCTGATCATTATCGGCCACGGTATTATGGCCCTTGGGTTGCTTTCACCGGTGCTGGGCGGCGGAGCCAGCTTCACGGGCACGATGATCCTGGGAGGAGAGCTTGTCAGCCTGGCAAGTATCGCTTTTTTGGGTAAAGAGGGCTTCAAGGCCATTAAATCCAAGGTCTTCGCTTCTGTCAAAGCCGGATATGCCGCCCGTGTGGGACCAACACGCCACTACATTGGTATTGCGCTGATGTGTACGAACGTGGTGACGACGGTCATCCTGATGCTTTATGCCTGGACCGGATTCGATACCACGACTCCCGTAAACCCTATGGCCGTGATTTGGGGGCTCAATTTTGGGCAGCAAGCCGCACTAGTCTTCTGGCTGTTTCTCATCGGCGAGCTCACCTTCCTGATCGCCATTTATGTACTGGGCGCCGACTGGTGGGGCCGATTTCGTGCGCTCTTCGTCTGGAAGGAGCCGGATCGCATTGAGACTTCTGGGGGCTGAATTATATACCGATCCTTGATATGGGCGGCGGCTGCGGCCATGATCTGTTCATCGGTGCCTTCGAGACCTTTAATGGTTTTCGTCCTAACATTTTAACCCAGCCTTTTTCAAGCCTTCAAGCATAAGATCGACCCATTTATCCTTGATCAGAAAACAGCTGATGTAAAAACGGGCTCTCGCGGGAAAATCGGGTTTCAATGATAGGAGTCTTTGCAGTGCAGTCTGTGCTTCAGTGATTCTTCCCGATTGTCCCAACACGGCAGCCTGCATCAGCGGATTCCAGAAAAAATCGGGTAAACCGAATTTTTCGACTGTTTTTAAGGCACCCCTGAAATCTCCGTTTAGGTAGTAATTTAAATAGTATGGAAAATGGACCCAGGAAGGAAGGAGCGGGTTTAGCCGCATACTCTGCTCAATGAATCCAAACCCTTCATCATACCGGCCTGCCATCGCTAAAAACCAACCGGCTGTTCCTACCAAAGACCCGGCATTGGGATTTAAATCTATGATTTTTTTCGCATTTCGAATGACCTCCTGTTCATTTCGCTGCAGCAATTGGGCATAGCACATGCCAAAATACGCGTGCTGGCAAAACGGGTCTATCGCAATGGCTTTGCGGGCGGCTTCCGTGCCTATTTCTAATGGATTCTTCAGGTCTGTGAGGGAAAATGTAAAGGCATCGAAATAAAGGATGCTCAGCAGCGCCCAGGCCAGAGAATATTCGGTATCGATGGCAACGGTTTTTTCTAATGCCTGCAGCGCTTCATCATATGCCCGAGAGTCAAAGGTGATTGCATAATGGTGGTAGCGCATTACCGCTTCATAGGCCTCCAGTTCGTCGACATTTTTTCCCCGTGAAGCAATTGCAATTATCTTAGGGATGATTCCGTAGTCATCGGCCACTGCTGCCACAATATTTTGAATGATGTCATCCCGAATCGAAAACAGGGTGTTAACGGCAAAATTGCGTTCATAGCGCTTTGACCAGACTTGTTGGGAATTGTCGGTACGCATCAATTCAACGTTTAAGCGGAGTTCATCGGTGGTTTGGTATAAGGTTCCCGTGATAACAAACGTTGCACCGAATCTGCGACACAATTGATCCTGATCGAATCGTTCAGGTTGAATTCCAGACGTGGAATAGTATGCGATTACCCTCAGGCCGCTGAATCGTGACAGCGCCATGGTAAGTTCTTCACCCAAGCCATTGATAATAAACTCATGGGAAGATTCAAGGCTGACCTTTCGGAAGGGTAACACCGCAATGGTGGGCGGCTTTGAGCTGTCGAGCAGTTCACAGGCCGACTCGACCGACTTAATTTCATTTCTGGTCTGTTCGAATTCATGGATTTGAAACACAGGAACGTACCGGCCTTTGGGAATTGAAATGAGGATCTTGTCCTGTCTTCCCGGCCCTAAATAATACCTTTCCAATGCGCGGCGCAGCTTGCCGGCATTGACCCTTACAATGGTATCTGTGACCGGGTCGAAGTTTTCCGGCCGATCAAAGATTTCCAGCCCAATGGTGTAAGCTTTCAGGTTATCGGCCCGTCCATCGAGTGTCTCGTTCACCACAAAACGCAAAAATTCCCTTAGACGGGTCGCCTTCTGAAAACCCGGACTGCCGGAAATTTTTGCCATTTGGGTCCTGATTTCAGCATCGGATGGAGCGGCTGTATTGTCACTGGATTTGTTTTTATCTGCGGCTTGACGGTCCATCGTCTTTAATACCCACATTCATTAAGATATTGATTCCAATAAACTAAATCGGCATGGGATCACTGTGATTCACAGTGATTCACGTTGTAAATATTAAAATAAGATCGATTATTCAACAGTAAATGATTCAAACTGTGGCTTTGATTCAGGTTGTTCCTATAGGGTAACGCGTAGGTCAAAAATGGACGTTAACTTAAGCACAATTAAAGATCGTTTCCCAGAATGGTCAAGCTTGATCGAACGGCTTTACCAAAATAATGCATCGTTCCATTCCTTGTGCGACGACTATTTTTTGGTCGCTGAGCGGATTAAGCAATCCGGGTCGTCGGAAGTATCGATCTCATCGGCCGACCTGGTTGAATTAAAAACGCTATTGAGCGAACTCGAACTGGAGATGAATATTTATTTCAATGAGACCTAAAAGGTATGAGAGGCAAAATTTTTATAACTATCTACGTTAATATTAAGGGAGAATGACAATGGAATACTTAGTTTCAGAAGAAAAAATCCGCGCGATCTATGCCTATCGCAGCCAGCGCGTTCTTGACCTGATCAAGGAACACGACCTGGATTTCCTTTACCTCTGGGACTACGGCAACACGCGCTATGCTTTTGACGTGATGCCGCGCTTCCACCCGGAATCGGACAGCTGCTTCGGCTATCTGGTTTCGAAGGGCGCGCTTGTATCGCCGATGGTCAACGACGCCTTCGGGGAAAGCCACCCGCATTCGCCGGGCGGCATCTATGACCCGGGTAAGCAGGGCTCGGTTTGGTCGGTGGATAACTGGCGCTCGGCTGGGTCGGAATCCTACTTGCGGTCGGTGCCGCGTCGCTGGGCGAAGATGATGGCCGAAGCCATTGCAACCCATGGTGGCGCCAAGCGGATCGGCTTTGACGGCACGCCGGACCTGTTCGCGATGCAAGAGCTGCAGAAGCTGATTCCCGAGACCGAATTCGTCGGCATGGGCATCCACCTGGCCAAGAAGCGGATGATCAAATCGGTTGAAGAAATCGAGTTGATGGAAGAAGCCTGTAGGGTCCACAACAAGATCCTGTGGGACACCATGTCCGAGGCCGAGGTCGGTTGGAAAGACTTCACCATGGCCTCGAAAATGGCCGAACGCTTTGCCCTGCTGGAATGCTCGGAACAGCACTGTCTGAACCTGACCTACCGGTTCGAACCCGGCTCGGGCGTCATGGGCCTGACCTGGACCCCGGTGGGCCGGACTTACAAGGAAGGTGACGTGATCAGCTCGGACCTGGGCTTCATGGCCTTCGGTGGTGTGACCACCGACTACGGCCGCTGCCGTATCCTGGGCGATACCTCGGCCAAGGTGCGTGACGCTTACGAATGGAACATTTACAACTACCACGAGATCATGACCACGATCAAACCCGGTCAGATGATCTCGTCCATGGTCGAGAAGTTCATCGAAGCGCATGACAAGAAGGGCTATCCGCTGGTCATGCTGGGCCACGGCGTCGGCGCCCAGATGGACGAGATGCCCCAGATGAATCCGGCCGACAAGCAGGACTATGACGTCCCGCTGGAAGCGGGCATGGTGCTTTGCATCGAGCCGACCCCGATCGTCGAATGTGAAAAGCACGGCTATCAGCAGATCTGGATCGAGGACCAGTGGGTAGTCGAGAAAGACGGCCTGCGCCGTATGGCTCCGCTGAGCTACTTCGACATCGACGACAAGAATCTCGCAACCGCGCCGTAAAACACTATTCCCCGCCGGGGCCGCCCGTCTGGGATTTCCCGAACCCGAAGAAAAGTCGAGGATACTACCATGGCTGAAGAAAACTTCCCTGAACCGAAAACCGAGAGCAGCACCGGTGGCGGCTGGCGCTACAAGCTCGGGATGGCAATGTTCATCCTACCGGTCTTCTCGATGGTGCTGACCCCGATCCTTATCCCGCTTCTGGGCCTGTCGGCGGCAGATACCGCCGCGGTGATCGGCGGAATCGTGATCGGCGGTGAATTGGTCTGGTTTGCCTCCATCCCGCTTCTGGGCAAGGAAGGTTTCAAGCGCGTTAAGAGCCAGTTGTTCAGTAAGTTGAAACTGACAGACAATTCAATCAGCAAGGCACGCCACAATTGGGGCATCGCCCTGACTGGCGGTGCCCTTGCCTTCCAGATGCTGGTGCTGATCTGGATCGTGGGCGGCTTTTTCTATTTAGGCGAAGGTCACCTGACCGACAGTGTTGGAGGCGTCACCTTTGCCGAAGAAGCAACCGCCATGGTCTATACGATCATCGCCAGCGTCGTCGCCTTCTTCGTCGGTGTCTGGGTTCTGGGCGGCCGTTTTGTCGATCGCCTCCATGCAGCGCTGGTCTGGCACGAAGAACAATAGGGTTTCAGTTACTGAAAGGTACAACCTGCAACTGGCGCAAGCTGCTTCCACGTCTGGGTTTTAATGGTGAACTACGATGAATACAGAAACCATAATGCCACACCATAGAATTTGGCTAATGCTATTGGTGCTCTTTATCCTTGGTTGTACGCAGGACCTGAGAGAACCCGGTATAGAGGCTGATTCGGTCCGATGGTATGACGATTATTTTACCATTGAGTACGTTGATTCCCAAACGATCGCAATTGGTGAGCCAAGATACCATCAACAGAATTATTCCTATTTGATCCTCGGCAATAAGCGAGCACTGTTGTTCGATACTGGCCCAGGCATTAGGAATATACGGCCGGTAGTTGAGTCATTAACGAACTTGCCGGTAACTATTACTCAATCGCATTTTCATTATGACCATGTGGGTAATCATCGGAACTTTGATGGTGCAGGTGTCGCTGATCTTCCTGCGCTGCGTGAGAGGGCCAAGTCAGGTAGGCTTGTTATATATTCAAAAGAGCATCTTGGCTTTGTTGAAAATATTGATAAGCCTACTATTGTCATTAAAGAATGGTGGCCCCTCAACAGTGCTATAGAATTAGGCGGCAGATCGCTGAAAATAGTGCATGCGCCAGGCCACACCAAAGAGTCGATAGTGCTTGTTGATGAACCACGCGGCTTTTTGTTCACCGGCGACTTTTTATGCCCAGGTCCGAATATTGGGTTTCTTTTGCCTGGCTTAAGCCTTGATGACTACCTTGAGACAACGCGCAGATTGCTGGCAATGTCTACTTCGGAAACCAAGCTTCTTACGGCGCATCGTGATGAGGCTTCAGTAAAGTTTGGAGCGCCTGTACTAGCTTATAAAGATTTGATCGATTTTGAAAGTTCCTTAGAAGAAATTATCGATGGGACTAAGGAAGGAAAAGGTTTATATGTTAAAACTTATAAGATCAATGACAGAATTGAATTTTTTGTCAATCGCTAAGTCACGCTCTCCATTCAGACTTTCGAGTTCAGAGAGAGGCACAAGGTTTTGTCCCTCACAGGGTTGTCCTTCTAATACCTTAGAAAAAAGGAGATAACTCAAAATGGAAAACTCAAATGAATTTGCTACTGCGGCAGAGCTTCATCTCATGGAAGGCTTCCCTCCACATGCAGATAAGCGTATCAACAAGTCCAATGCTTTTTGGACACCACCTTACAATCGCTGGTCTTATCAAAATATGCGCATGTTTTTTCCATCAAAGGGCATCCCTCATGCAGAAAAACCTATACAAATGCCAAAGTCAATCGACCAGGCCATTAACGGACTATTGGTGGCCAAACCAGACGAAAACGGCCGTCCCAGCGGTCAGCTTGTAGATATGGAAACACATTTCAAAGAAACGTTTACAGACTCTTTTGTCGTTGTACATGGAGACACAATTGTCTACGAAAAATTCTTGAATGGCATGAAACCGGGTCAACCTCATCAAATGATGTCGGTAACCAAATCATTCGCGGGTCTATTTGCTCTCATGGCTTTAGAAGAAGGTCTTATTAGCGAAGAAGATCCAATCATAAAGCACATTCCTGAGCTAAATAATGCAACTGCCTTCAGTGGGGCAACATTTGGTCAGGTACTTGATATGACCAATGCGATGGCATTCAATGAGGACTACGTCGATCCTGAATCAGATGTGCATAACTATGTGGTCGTCATCGGTTTGAATGAACCACTCCCTGGCAAAGTATATGCCGGCAGTATTTATGATTACCTGACGACACTATCTAAAGCGCCCGATTATGAACATGGTGATATCTTTAGTTACCAGTCTCCCAAAGTGGATGTTGTCAACTGGGCAGTTAACCGAGTTACAGGCTTGTCTTATGGCGAATATATGTATGAAAAGCTCTGGTCGTTACTCGGAACTGATGGCAAGGCATATGTCTTGCTAGACAGAAATGGGACACTCTTTGCGAGTGGCGGTTTAAACGCGCCACCATACGATTTGACTCGATTTGCCACGATGTTGGCAAACAACGGAATCTTTAATGATCAACAGATAGTTTCTTCTTCTGTCATTCAAAAACTGATGGCAGGCGCATCGATGGAAGTTTTCTCCAAAGGGCCGAATGCGGTTGGTGTCTTTGGATCGGGTGATTGGAGTTACCGTGCTTACTGGTGGGTACGTCACACTCCGGGTAAAGAAGCCTTCATGGCCAGCGGTATTCATGGGCAGTGGATTTATGTTGATGTCGACAGAAATATTGCCATCGTCAAGCAGTCTTCTCAACCAGACTCGGAGACAGAATATGGCATTGCGTATGATATCTTTGGCTTCGATGCTCTTGTTAGTTATCTGAGCAGGGCCTAACAGTAAATCTGGTCATTTAATCGGGGTTAGGTAGGGTGATTATATTCAGTTTTTAACAAAAACTTGTTGGGAAAACCTTTTGGGCAGAGATTTTGCGATGATTTATCAGGATATTGTGAAAATCGGAAGCCAGCACGTTATGGCCGCAAGTGAGGATATTATAAAGTTAAGGCTTATTCTTGATGAAATCGGCATCGCTTACATTATCGACAGATTCGGTCGAAGTCGCTGGCTTGAACACCGGGAGCTTATCATTCCTGACTTTATTTTGATTAGCTTTACTGTTTTTTGTGAATTAGATGCGGAAGAGTCCGAACTTTTGGAAAAGTTGATCGGCGACGTGATCTTTTGATCACCCCCTATTAAATGGCAAACCTCAAAGTTAATATCTATGGATTCTCAGCCGCACGCCCACCATGGACGGGGCAATCTATCAGGAAATTTTAAAGCGGTTGCCGCAAAAAGGCTACGATCCCGCTAAACTTGGAAGAACAGATCAAAAGACTGCCGCAGAATAGTCAACCTTAGTCAAAGACACACGGCAATCGATTGGTCGACAATTCAAATGTCTGGTGGCGGACCATACGACAGAGATTTTAAAGGATTCTGAAATGATTCTGAATTGGTTTGATCCTCAAGTGGCATATGTGTTGCTTGAGATGTTCCTACTGCTGGGTTTGGCTTTAATCATCTCGTCTATTGGTTTCTACCGCGTGGTGTACTTTATCAGCATTGGCTATGCTCTCTCAATCGTGGCCATGGCTTTAGTTGCTCCATTGAAGCATTTGGAAAATCTGACCTGGGCTTTGGCCTTGCAAAATATCTTCCTGGTGCTTTGGGGCACAAGACTGGGCATTTACCTTGTCCAACGGGAATTTCGGGCATCTTATCGCAAAGAGCTGAATAACATCCATCAACGCTCTGCGGGAATGAGCTGGATCACAAAGGTTTTGATCTGGGTGAGCGTGTCCCTGCTATATGTTTTGATGTTTTCGCCCAGTCTGTTCGGGCTGATCGCATTGCCGGAGTCTGCATCTCCAATATTCCATCTTTTTCAAATTGCCGGTTTGCTTTTGATGGGCGGTGGCCTGGTCCTTGAAGCACTGTCGGACAAACAAAAATCGGATTTCAAAGCCAAATTTCCTGATAAGTACTGCAACGTTGGATTGTATCGTTGGGTGAGATGTCCGAATTATCTGGGAGAGATTGCTTTCTGGGTGGGAAACTGGGTTATGGGAATCATGATTTATGACACCACACTCAGATGGATTGTCAGTTCAATCGGACTTGTATGCATTGTGTTGATCATGATGGGATCCACCAAACGGTTGGAGAACACCCAAGACGAAAGATATGGGGACCATCCGGAATATCAGGATTACATCCGTACGGTGCCAGTCCTGTTCCCGTTCGTTCCGGTGTACAGCTTAAAAAAAGTTCAGGTATTTTTGGAATAAAGCTTTCGTCTAAAATAGCGATTGCGGGCATGCATCGGCAATTCAATAAGCTAATTTAATGGGAGAAATCAGTAGTGTCCGGTTAATTATCGAATAATTTCAATTGTATATGCTCACTAGTTATTTGTTTTTTGTAGTCACTCGCTGTGAACACCTGTAATAAGGGCTTTTTCTCAAATAATGTAATACTCAATA
>Ga0209367_1001290_pt1 | contig 30190 bp, 19 predicted proteins | sample WorMetLIZISLAND2_FD_187412 | JGI IMG/M metagenome (GOLD analysis project Ga0209367, IMG submission 187412) | Marine gutless worms symbiont microbial communities from Max Planck institute for Marine Microbiology, Germany - Olavius geniculatus... ...
GTTTAACGCTATATAATCGGGGGCGTAGTCAGGCCCGTCGAGAGGGTGGGGTAGTGGGGTAAGTTACCCCGGGCCCCGCGACGTTTGCGGGGCCTCGCCGTCGCGCAGAAATTTAAAGTTACACCAAAATGCGCCATTTTAAAAGAAAAATTAAAAAAAAAATTCCCTAGAGGGGCGCCGCGAGAACGTTTCCCGGGCCCCGCTGTGGCTCTCGGTGGGCCTGGGCGTAGGTAGTCGTTTAAAGAATAGGAGGAAGCTTAATACATTTTCTTATTTGAATTTCTGCACGCTTTTCGCTTTATTCCAAACTGCAATGTGTGAAAATGAAATAAAATTAATGTAATACATGAAAAATCATCGCGAAGGTGTTCTAGTAAGTAAATCGATGAAATTCTTGAGTCTTTTTGCACATGAACTTCAGTAAAATAGTGGGAAAACGCTTTCCCTTTCTGGAAAAAGTGGGTAGGGCGTCCGGGGCCGTCCTACTACGCCCCTGATTAAAATGATAAATAAAATATGTTATCTAAAAATAGTGGAATGCTTGTCCCATAGTCAGCGCCAACGTCATAAGAGTATTGGCTGAGTCAATGTTCCAGCTGGATCATTACAAGTCGATTTGAAGAAAATGAGCCTGCATATTTTCTTCCAAATCCGATAACGTTTTCTTGAAAACGAAAGACGGAATAACAGCAAAGTGGCGGATCCAGAAATTACTGATACATATGATAAACCCGAAGGCCTATAAGCGCAACACTAATTGGCTTCTCGGGATTACTTCCCAGGAAAAAATGGAATTGTATGCAGCTTAATACATTTTTTGCAATTTTTGGACAATTTCTGTCTGGAAAGGGAATTTTTACTGCTAACTTACTGTGATAGTAACTCCACGGCATGACGTCACATCCTACTGCTGGCGGAGGAGGTTGCTTCCCTTTACCCCGCCCTTCTGGATTCGCCACTGTATCGGCGTGCATCAATATCAATATAATTATATCACAATGTACAATTCTCAAAATAACACCATCAAAGATCACAAAATAAAGTTTGCATTTCAACATAGGCATTTAAAACAACGTCTGTTGAAGTTCTTAATTCAAATTCAGCATTTCTTTCTCTTTGTGAATATCTGAAGAAGTTGTACCCTGCGCGGGACAGGTCTGCTCTATTTTCTGTACGTGTGGATTAATTTGCAGATAACTAGGCCTACACAGTTGAAGAATAGCTATATATGGCCTAACTATACCCCTTAACACAATTGCTTAAGTCTTAAATTTTAGGTCTACTAGGCCTACACATAGCATGCAGCCTTGTTTCTCAATACAACCCACGCAATGCAACGCAGCGTACGCAATGCCCTGAACGAAGGAACAGACGCTGCTTCTATCAGGGCCGGATTAACCTTTATGGGGCTCGATGCCATGCGACAACGGGGGCCGGCCCTTCCTCAAGAAAAGCCCTGCTAGCTTTTGTACGGCATCTTAAAAGTATCCGTTACACTTTCCACCAGTGGCGGATGCAGAAATTTGGAATAGGGAACGAAAGGGTAGGAGTGAAGCCTGGAAGGGGGCTGTGCCCCCTCCCCAGAAATTTTTGAAAAGTTTATGCAAAAATCATGCATTTTGGAGCATAATTTTTACTTGTTTTAAAATGCATCCAGTCAATAGGGGGGGGGCAGCCGCCCCAACCCCTCCTCCCCCTTGAATCCGCCTCTGCTTTCCACAACTTGTTTTGTAGTGACTTATAATTTCTAAACATTTTAATGTTTTCTTTGGTATGACAAAACTGACAGCTAAGTATATACATGTATGTTTACCTTTGTACTTAGCGAGCTATAGTTTCTGGCGTAGAGCGCCTTCCTGGGAGCGTCAAATTTGGGTATCGCTTAAAAAGCTCAATTTCTGCTACTATCCACTAATTTAATTAGCATGAAAATGGTTGCACGTTTGCACGTTGATTTTCAAAAATCTCTAACGTCTTCGTCTCCAGATTTACATGGTGTAACCCTATACTTCATAGTTCTATTGATCGCATTATAGGTATATTACTGTTGAAATAATTAGTAAATTTAAGAAAGGGATGTCGGCAGCTATTTTATGGAGCGGGGGAACATCGCGGCTTCCCAGCAAATATGGAACAAAAATTGGTAGACCTACAAAGTAATACTAACATAAAAAAAATAATCTTTGCTGCCACGGGGGCCCCTTGGCGCGGGGCCCCATGCCATAGCATACTTGGCATATCGGTTAATCCGGCCCTGGTTTCTATCTTTCTATCTTCGTTGTGTCGCTGACGTCTGTTGCGTCCTTTGTGTTTGTTCCATACTGTCTTGCGTTCATTCATTGAAAAAGTAGCAATAATCTGCGTAAACGTTCGTTCTATGAATTCGTATGACTGACCGGTCTGTAACGTGAGTTGTAGGTTTTATCTTTTCCTATTCAGTAATTACTGATGATGCTTTATTGCGACTGCTTTCTATATAATAAAGTTATTTTATTATTGCTCTATAATTAGTCCCGTTTCTACCTGCATTTCACATGCATCTGTCACGTTAATAAACGTTACTGCTACTGTTACCGAACTGCTTGCGAAATGCATTTGTTAGCTGCAAATTGCGCGTGTAAGTTTACAGGATGAGCCCAAAAAGTAAGCTGCTTACATTTATACATTTAACAAGGTGGCGAAGCGACGCAGTTAAAGTGCGGTGGGATATCAAATGACCACTTTATTGCTAATTTTCACCGAGTGTGCCGGTGAAATAATTTTTAAAATTGGTCAATATTTAGAAGATATTTGGATAGAAGTATGCAGCATACTTTTTGGTTCACCCTTTATATCTGCATGGTTTTCGGGGGTTTGTTCTTTTAGAACTCACCGGAATTCTGCTCATAGACCTCCTGGGGGACTTCCTGGTTCCCTCTGCCTACCTTACTTTCATTTTGGCTACGCCACAGCCATAACCAAATCCTTTTCGCTGTTCAACAAATATTAAGTTAATGCTAATAAAATTGCAACTTTACATCAGGTGAAAACGTAACTTCTAAATACACGGCAACCGATAAAAATACAACCGCATATAATAAGGGAATATATGCCTACAAGACTGCAGTGAACTCGGCCCATGGTAGTTGATGGCGCGATGTTTTCAGAAGCTGGTCGTTGCCTCTACATTATCAGTCTTCTTGTTGGTCAGGAAGTCCATGCCGTTTAAGCCACCTATTGCTCCTGTCTGAAACAAACAAATAAACACAACGTTTAACCTCTACCAGCACTTAAGGTATCTAGCGAAAAAATGACACTGTGTTTTTAGTAAAGATCACTATGTTAACCTTTCAGAGCAGAACTGCCACGGGCCGAACCAGTCAAGTTTAGTTCAGTTCGTTCGCTCTGTGCACGCCTTAAGGCGGTGCCTACATCTGCCATAAAACAAAAACTAAGCTAAACTTAAGCCCTAAATAATTATGCGAATAAACACAAGAAGCCCAGCTGTCGCTAGGATAGCCGACCGTAATGGTTGTTAAGTGACCTTAAAGGTCATCCAAGGTCGATTATTTTCATCTCGTCCGAAAGGGTGTATGCCATTTCCTATGAATGATCAATAGTAACCTTGGCCCTGTCTCACCGTTTCCGAGATGTGGCCACTTATAGCTGAAACTTTCCACTGAAAATTGCGGCAAACCGCTGCAGATAGAGACATGGTTACTATCGACAGCCTATAAAAAGTCGCCAGCGCCCTATCCGACGGTACCATCGCCGACTCCCTACGACTTACCGTTTAGCCACAATACCGCACGACTGGCATACGATAGTGCTTTATGACCCTTCAATGTCATACAAGGTCAATGATCTACATGTCATTTGAAAGCCAATATGCGAATTTCTATTAGTGATCAATAGCAACCTATGCCCTATCTTTCACCGTTTAACCACAATACATCCGTGACAGACGACGGACGGACAGACAGACAGACAGACGGACGGACGACAACTATGCCAATAGTTCGATCGTTACTTAAGTACTTAAGTAGGCCTACGGTTGGCTAAAAACAGAATCGCACGCATGTTTTTATTGTTTTAGTTCTGTTTTAGAATTCTGATGCATCCAGCACAGCTGGAAGTTGTCAGGGCAAATTGTCTCTATAACTAACGGTCAATTAATAGTCGATATTATTCGGTCACAACAAGTGACGGCGAAATAAAACTGCACAGCTAGAGATCGAGATCTGGGCTGATCGGGTTTTGTATAAATCGTTATGACCCTTGGTGGTTAAGCATTAAGCACAACACTGTATGGATGAATTAAAAGTTTAAACCTACAAACGACAATTTTTTCATTCAAAAATGCGTTTTAACATTTTTAACCTTTCTAGTGCGTTTTGAATTTTTAAGTGAACGATAAACGGTAAATTTGAAAATGACACTGAATTTAAATAAGTGCACGCAGAAAAAAAATAATATCGACGTAAGCCCAATATAACCTACAATAAACATTAAAAAATTCTTTTGCAGATTGCAAATATTTAAAAAAAATGTTCGAAAGTTTCAAACGCCAAGTTTTCACTGCCCAACTCTACGCCCGGGGAGCTGGTGCTACGAGAAAATAGCATTCTTCCAGCGTGTATGGTAAATACAAAATGAATATACATGTGAATACCGTCGCGTAATTACGGCAATGAGCTCATTATAATGGACCGCAACCTGTGCATCACCATTTTTTGCTAATGTCGGTCACAGACTGGTCATGTATTAGGCCTACTTACTTATTTAAATCGCGCAAGAAGTGCGTGAGTTACAGTAATATTTCTTGACATCTTGACATTCCACCACATTCAAACCTCCGAGTAATTTCGTACTCTTTTTAGCCTGCACGTAAGAAAGAAACCCATCGCAGAGCTACGGATCGTTACTTGCCATGTGGGATGACACAGGGTTACCTGGCAGATACTTGCCACCCGACACAGGTAAACGCGTCCCGCTTTAACAGGGCGGTAGGCCTACTTGACTTACCTACCGCAGACGGGTAGAAGGCTGAGTTTACCTGGTGGCTGGTTATATACCGAAATGGTTTATCTAGTTTGCATATACAGTCACTCATCTAAGTAGTAATCGGGCCTGACGTACAACAACTTTGTTCATCGAGACCAACGCGTTAAGATTAAGCGATGGACGGTGACCATGATATTCGACGAAGTTTGCCAACTGCCACAACTACATCTAAGTCAAAATATCATGCCACTGAACTGTTCTCTGTATCTTCGCCAGACATTGTGTGACCGATTATTATCAACCCTGTTTCACAGACATACTCGGCAGAAAATTTGCAATGCAATGATCAACAAAGTTTCCACCACACCAGAAACGTGTTGCAGATTTTTTTGGCCGACGCTGTCGGTGAAAAAATTTCGAAAATAGGTCACAATCTGGCGACGCTAGCTTAATGACAAAAGCTTAGTGTCACGTTTCTGATCAGTATCGTCAAGAATTAAAAAAAGTAGGTAAAACAGGAAGAAGCAATTTTTTGACCAACACCCGCAAATTTTCAACAGAGAATCTTATGGAATTTAGCCTCTGAACTGTTCTAAAAAAGGATTTTCGGCTCTAACTTTGCAATTCTGGACGAACATTTTCCGACCAGAAATTTTTCCGACAACGCAAAATGTGGCTGGGGACAGTGGGGGTAATTGTCTCCTCTCCCTGCCACCTATGACCTGCACGCCAATGTTTTCGACTGATCATGCGGTGTGTAGGGGGTCTTATAGGTGTTTGCGTACCTGCGAGTATGCGCGCGCACGCATTGCCTGTTCGTCCTCTCGTCGAATGCGTTCTTCTCCCGGCAGAATGTGGTCCAGCCAGTACAGCTCACTGCGCGCGAAGACGAAGTCCAGCAGCTTACGAATGCCCATCATCATCAGCAGCTGTACCACAGCACAATACACCGCCAGCTATGACCGTTTAATCTTTCCGTCGTACGGTAGAAGTATCAATAATGGTACAGGCCTGTCTAGAGGATGGGGGTAAGTTACCCCGGACCCCACAACATTTGGGGGTCCCGCCCTCGTTCAAAAATATAAAGTACACCAGGATGCGCCATTTTCAAAAGAAAAATTCAAAAATTTCCTCCCCAATAAAGCCCTACGAGAATGTTTCCCCGGGTCCTGCTGTGGCTCTCGACGGGCGTATTGGTTGTGTATCTTCATTCATCTTTATTTGCTACAATATGAAAACAATGCTAAGAAAATTAAAAACAATACTAGAAATTTAGGGCAAAGCCCAACGTGAGTCCGCCCGGCGCCCTAATTCCGATTGGGAGGAAAATTAGGAGGGAGGGGGGTTAAATTTCCCCGGCACCAAAGTCACGTGGCCAGAACTCAAATGCATTGGCATACACAGAACCCGCATTGTCGACTTAGGGTAGGTCAACATGAGCGCTTATAACTTTGTTCATAGTGGACCGAAGTTCACAAATTTTTTTTTGTTTAACGCCGGAAAGATCGTTCTCGTTAACGCCGTTTACACTTCGCTATTTTCATCCGTTCCAGAAATATTTGTGCTTAAACTCGAAAGTTGTCGTAAATTGCACCGATTTTTTAACGTCTTTTGCTTTCCCAATTTTTAAGGGAAGCGGTGCCCCCAAAAGTTGTACTTGCATTACACTCCAACCTAAAGGCACGTCAAGTGCCAAAGTTTCTTTGGGCTATACCCCTAACTCCGAAGTTGTAAGCGCTTCTTCACTACATTTTAAGCCAATTTTGGACCCTTTTTTGAAAAAAGTTGTAAGGGGGATTCAGGTCCCGGTGGGGGGAGCGCTAGCAAGATTTGGTCATTCTATGGCGCGTGTAAAAATTTGGGGGTGCAGCACCCACTAGGGCCCGAAATATGGTCTTCCGAAAAAGTCGATTTGGGTGCGTATAATTCCACATCGAAATCTCCGTAATTAGTGGACCAAAGTTCACCGGACTTGTTTTGCCTAACGTGGGAGAAATCGCGGTAGTTAAAATATTTATCCGATTTTGAATATCTTTATCCGTTTCAAAGAAAATCGCCTCTGAACTTCGAAGTCGTCCGAAGTCGAGCCAAATTTTGCATGTTTTTGGCCCCTAAAATTTTTTTGGGGCGTGTCCCCAAAAATTTAAAACCGACATTATAAAATTGGCCTAGTACAGACCACCGTGCAAAATTTTACTCCGGTCGGACCACGCATCTCGGAGATCTCGGGTTGAAAAAAAATAAAACATCTGCAGTAAAACAAGTCCGTTCGCAAGCTATCGCTTTCGGGCGAACTAATAATTATCCACACGAAACAAAAGTACAATGCACAGACAACGTGCAGCTGCTCGCATAGAGAAAGAACGTAAAAGCCGCAACATGCAGCAACGGCAATTACTTTTGTCTTGAATTTCAATTATTTCACAACACTGAGCGCTGACCGTGAGCGGGAAGGCAAGCGATGTGATGGTGATCTCTTTGACGACCATGATGGCGGCGAAGCAGATGGTTTGCACTAGAGTGAAGAGGTGGACACGCCGAGTCTTCACATGGCGCAGGTAGATCAGGTCGGGCTGGTACTTCACCGGCATCGGCAGGATGTACAGCCGCTCGATGAACTACAGCCACAGATATGATATCGTAAACAAATTTTAACAGCCTATTAAGTTTACATTTTGCAGAATCAAAAAGTTCAGGGACAATTGAAACATAATAGGCCTACGGACATTGCCGTCGAACAGAATAGTACTGTTGTATTACTGATAGACGATTATTAATGCAAATCATATCTGCTAAATAGCTGTACACTGTGTCCCAATAAAACATCCCGGACATTTTTGACTGTAACATGAAAACCAATTAACAAATTTTGATAAATTTTGGTGGTAATATTCCAGACACAACTTGCCATCAAATGACCATTTAGTTTCCCACCTCAGCCAATGTAGGCCTATGCTTCTGCACTACTTAGGGAAAGCAGATCAAGCGAAATATGTGTTGAAATAAACAGAAAACCTGATAAAACATCTCCGATATTATCGAACATAACTTGAAGAAAGATTAACAGACTTTAATAATTTTTGGCAGAGATATTTCTGACACACCTGGCTATTAAATAAATGTTTTAGTTTCCACCTAACCCAACGTTTGCTTTTGCACTACCTGGGGAAAGCAGACCAAGCATAATGCGTGTCAAAATAAATGAAAAAAACGTCGACAAATTCCATCTATCCTAATCTGTGGGCTCCCTACAGCCGGTCTATTACAAGGTTTGACTTTCATGCAGCAGTGTGTCTACCAGATAAAGTTTTAAAATGTTTGTGAAGTCAAGAAGCGACTGGTACAGCTTAGATTGGTCTGGAGCAGAACTTTATCGATATTGCTGTGAATGAATGGAGAAAGCATCTCTTTGCCTGTGTTCGCATAGTGGGCCAACACTTCAAGCAATTTTACTGCAGGCAGTTGAAAAATGAACAGCTGCATGAAATGTCAGCCACAGTGTCAGAAATGTAAAAAAAAATGTGTTTTACGCGTTATGTTAATTAAGCAATCATATCGCATTGGATAAAAAGTGATATTTTGCAGGTTGTGTTTTCCCCAGGTAGTGAAGAAACAAACGCTGGGTATGGTGGGAAACTAAATAGTCATTTGATAACAAGTTGTGTCAGGGGGGTGAGTGAGTAAGTAGGGTTTAACGTCCCACCCGACACAGTATAGATCATTTCGGGGCGGCCTTTCCAGGCGCAATGCACACAAACATATAATAACAGAACAGTAAGTTTAACCTTTACAGAAACACAAAACACAAAAAAACAAGCTAAACCTAAAATTGTAAGAACTCCATTATACGTGTGCATATGTAATTAACATAATGGTAGTTCTAATAATCTTCCCTTTTATCCAGGAATATTCATACCAAAAATTATCCAAATCTGATAATTGGTTTTCGAGTTACACTCGAAAATGTTGGGGATGTTTTTTGAGATACAGTGTATATCGATCACTGGTAGCAAAGGAAACAAATAAAAGAAATAAAAATTAATAGCCTATAATAAAACAATGTGTTGGCTAGTCTACTACTTGCTATTGTTATTATGCGTCTTGGATGTCCGCGGGCCTGTCAGGCTGAAGGTCGGAGGCTGTCACATATAAAAACGAATTAAGACGCGAAACAACAAAATCTTTGTAAAAATTAGGCTATAAATCTGACTGTGCAACAATACTACGCTGACCTGTAGGCCAGGCAGAGCAGTGAAGCCCATATACAGGAAGACGCCATACAGAACTGGCATTGGAATCAACTGTACACATCAAAACAGATAACAGCGATTGCTAGTAATTAAAATTAGCTAAACAAATTCACCACATTACAGCTTTTTTGACAATTATAGTAAAAGTCAGGCTTCATAGAAAAATACATTTGAGTAGCGACTAGAGAGTATTAATAAATTTTATGTATTTTAATGTGTAATTTTCATTAACTCACTGCAGCCGATTAACAACAAATAAGTGACTCTCAGCTAAAAAGAAAAAAGTAGGCTACTTTGGGCGGTTGCATTTCGCCCCAGTTAAAAATATTGCATCTTGAAGTCCATAAGAAAATATCTTAAACCACCGAAGATTAAACTATAGGCCTACTGTTCCCCAAGCGCAAGCCTTTTCATAGATTGGTGTAAACTTTATTCCGTCAGTTAAACACTTATAGCAATTCAGATATAGATCAAAATTACGAAGTAAGTCTGTACCATAAGCTACCTAACTATGAAATAGGGTCCATTGACTAAGCTTACGCAAAAAAGGCCCAGGCCTACTGCAGAGCCTCAGGAGAAGAGTGCTGCTGCTGCTGGCATCGGCCTATAATCCCTATCACTGGTGCAAGAGAAAACTACAGATCGAAGTTGTGTTATTGATAGACGACTATTAATGCGAATAATATTTGCTAAATAACTGGATATTAATCACTGGAAGTTAAGCAATACTGAGTAGTGAGTATTATGTCGGTTATAATTGCTGACTGAGTCAGTGCGTCACTAACACGAAGTACGGGAGTGACGAGTGTTGACAATCCAATCAGAGTGAAGACGCAAAAACCGGTTACTCGTTGTTCTCTGCATCAAACACAGTACAAACAATTAGTGATGTGAATTACGCGATAATTAATAAAAAATACTTGTTCACCGTCTACGTTAGCAAAGAAAACAAAAAGGTCTAAAAATAATTTAATAAAAGTGAGTAGCTACAAAGTGTGAAGTGATGAAACTGTTAGCTGACATAACGGCCTAAGCGCGTCGTGAAATACAGTCACATATCCTTATATGGTTTCAGTTAAAAACTGTGAAATTCAAACTACTCTTTTTAGGCCGCAAAATTAAAAAATTTGCATTAGCGTTTTTATTGGGCCAGTTGGTATATCTATCTAAAGGCGTGTACAAAACAAAAGAGTAACGAAGTAAAGAGTGTACTAAGCGACGGAACTGACAGTAACTGAAATGCCAGTTCAGTTGCAATGCAAAAATTGTACAAAGCGAACAGTTCAGTTCGATTCATTTATGTCGCTTTCTATGCGTTTGAACGTACGCACCTGATGCCGATGATCTGCGGTTTTTCGCCGGGAATTTTGACGTCAGACTCGCGCAGTAAGCTGCGGACGTGGGAAATGGCTTGCACGGTGGCGGCCACGAACCAAGGCAGGCCGAGCAGAGAACAGACGAATATCAGGATAGCAAGCACAAACAGATCCAGATGATATCCATGCGGCTTCTGCACATTGCATTCACACAACGCACGAACACTCTTCTTGCATCGCAAACGATTCCACATATTGACACGCATTTCTCCCTAACGTGGTCTCACCTGAATAAGAAAGTTAAGCTAGCAAAAATACGCTAAAATGCATGTATTTTATTGTCAGAAAAATAAATAGCATAACATATTTTACAGCCATGTTTTATTTACGCCATTTAAAAACTGCCCGCGTATCAATGTCAGTGTTAATGGCAATGTCAAACATTAATTTATTATAGCCTTGTGTAGCACCTGTGGGTTATGTAAAGCCAGTACTAAACTGAATCAAATTCAATTGAAATGTGAACATACATAAAGTAGTGAGTCCAAAAAATTACCTTGAGTTTATGTTCCTTGCGATTTACAATGACGGCGGTGATCTGCTGATCCAGGAAGACGAGAATTGTTGCGAGCAGCGCCGGAAGTATCGCTAATATTGACAGCCACCACGGGTCAATCTCTCCAGGATTCACCAAAAATGAGTCCCTACGTCACAAACAGAATATTGCTGCTTTTGTTATAAAATTCATTTAATCAGATCCTGCGATAGCGCTGCTTTCGACGTTCATATCCAGCCAAATTTATCTGATGCTTGTTATAAACGTTGCCAGCGACAGAATGACCAATACTCTGCCTCATTAAGACAGAAAGCAGTCAACCAAGCGGACACAATAAACGCATTTTCTGTCTTTGACTGAACGTCAACGTCTGAATCAAATAACGACTAACACAGCACGAAGACAAATAACTAAATAACAGCTAAAACGTAAGAGTAGACCTCGACTAGATATCGTCGTTACTTGTTGGCAAAAAAGGTCCTAAATGGAAGTCGCCGGGATATACCTACAATGTCAGTGGCAGGACGCGTTAACCTGTGTCGGGCGACAGCACACTTTGTGATTGTCATCCCATATGGCAGGTGAGGCTCTGTAACTCTAAAATGGATTCCTTTACGTTTTGAAAACTTTTTGCAATACTACCTGCTGGGGTGCGTTGGCGTGACTTGGTCCGGGACGTTCAACTTGGGCGTCGGGACGCCGAACAAGATGTCAACGACGGTGAAAGTGACGACAGACAGAAACACGGCAAAGTCAGCTGCAGTACCGCGTACCTGCGTTTCCAATCACAACCGATGATCAATAATAGATAATCGATAAACTATAATAAACAATGGAAGATGTCGGCACAGTGCTGATAAAAGAGAGTGGGCAAAAAATGGCACACTTTTATACGCCAATAACTTCATCAAATATCAAGCGCTTTTCAAGATTATTTCACTGTCGGAATCAGAAAAATCGTGTTTGTAGTTACAATGCATCCCTATTTGTAACCGTTTTCACGATAGACGAGCCAATAGTGGTAAAATGATGAGAATCACCTCAGCCAAGGGCACTAAATTTTGCCACATAAAACTACAGTCCTTGTGGTAGCCCACAGTGATTTGCATTGCACCGTTTTGATAGGGCTCAAAGGTGTGACGGACAAACAGACGGACAGACAGACATACACCTCAACAATGGAGCGCGTAAAAATGTAAAGTCCTTTCCGAGTCACCCCACAATGCAACGCTAATGGCTGATCTTCGTTCACTCAGCCCTCAGCCAGACACCGACTTACACTGCAAGACCACGGATACGAGATGAACGCATCTTCATAATAAACGTTGATTTCGCGGATATTTTACTCACGATAGCCGGAAACCAGCGTCCGCTGCGCGATCCTTTGAGGAAGACGGCGAGACCGAACGTTCCCAGTGACAGAATGACGGACAGAATGAACACATCGGGCACGGCTTGAGTGATGTGATGCTGGTTACACGTAGTGCCGTTCAGCACCCAGCCCAGGTCAGTACAGATCTCTTCCGTTAGACAGCCAGGGCGCACCGATACCAGGTCCTTGTACGTGACACAGTCCTCTGTCAGATCACTCGACCAGTTCGATCTACTCACACGGCACAGCGTGATGTATCGTTGGCTGCTGAACGTTTAAACACGACCGTCACTACACTATAATTACACCATTCGTCGATAAGACAACATGCCGCCAAAGTTATGTCCATATCTTTGCTAAATATTGATCGATTTTCAATTTTTTGTCACTGCCACACTCCGCTGAAAACTTGCTATATGATAGAATTGTCACTAAATTGTCAATAAATGCGTCGCCACACTATTGCAAAACATAAATATTCAAAAATTGCACCGACCAAAGCACAGCAACGGCAACGCGCAACAACTGAAAAAAATTATCGCAGTAGAAGCCAGCAAGATCAGCTACAAACTTATCGCTTATAATACACCAAATAGTACCAGATGGCAGTAGTTTTTAGGCGGAATCGGTTCAGTGAATTTAAATGCCATTTGGCAACTGTCCTACACTTGTGGGGGTTCAGTGACACATTGTGTTAGATGTGGGTTTTTGACCATTTAGGGGAAGTCCCATGCTGCCACCTCCACCTGGCGAATACAAACAAAGAACGATTCCGCTTTTTGCCAACTCATTTTGGATCTCCTCGCGTATGAACACAGAGAGCAACTCACGCGATGGTGAATATGGAGTCGCCGCTGAGAGCGTAGTTGTTGCTCGAAGCGTTGACACTAGGGGGCGGCATCTGAGGAACGCAGTAACACAGCAGAGGTTCGCTCTCCCTCACCACGCCCGTGTGCACCGGCTGGTGGTGCATGATGTCGGCCAGCTTGTGGAACGCCTCGTAGATGAAGATGACCGAGACGAGGCAGGCGAAGCACTCCTCCGTGAAACGGGTAATGTAGCGCACCAGGAAACTCAGCTCGAACGCGACGATCACCATCAACGCAACCATCACCCAGAACCCGATCCAGAAACGAAACGCGATGAATGGCAGACCGTTGTCCCTACACAACATAGGTGGCTTGCTGGTGTAACGGTGAGGTGTCAGACTCATGATCGACAGGTCGTGGGTTCGACTCTCGGTAGGGTCACTATCAAATGGTTATTACTTGGATGGGTGACTGTCTGCAGACAGGTAGTCCATTTCAGCATATAGGTTTTTGAACCAACATGAACGTCAAGTTCTTCTTCCGTCCCATCCAGTGTAAGTAAATCCAGAACCGGTTTGTCTGGCTTGGGTTAAAGCGGGGTGCGTTCACCTGTGTCAGGTGGTAACTAACACTGTGTGATCCCATACGGCAGGTGACGCTCCATAGCCCCGTAATGGGTTTTCTATTAAGAGCTATACACTGTACACATCACCTTTCACTGAACGGCTGCTAGCAACGTCCTCGGAATAACTGGGAAAGGGAAAAATTGTTGTCCCTGTACGCAACATAGCATTCATACAGACCCGACTTTCTAAATGTTACTTAATTCAGTGCTTTTTTGTACATTTTTATTACCACAACAACAGCAAATCCCAATAAATCTAACAAAACTTGTTATTTTTAGTTGAACAGAAACGTTTTGCACGTAAACAGATTGGTTACGTCTTTGTTCAATGCAGTAATGAAAATCTTTATTTAACATCACTGATGGATAATAAACAACAAAGTAAATAACAGACAATTAAAGAAAAAAACAAAAAAGCAAATACATTTATGGAATAATACCAAATGTTAATATATGCTTACATATTAATTACTAAAACTAAAGCACATAAAGCACATTTGACTTCGGCGTTGTTATGCGTGTCGTGTTACATGTACAAAAAGCTGTCGTGGTAGATTAGCGAAGGACGTACTTGCAAGTTTGGTAGAGGATTGATTCGAAGACAAGTAGTGGTCCTGTAGCACTGATGATAGTAAGAGGTTGTCCTGAGAACAATGCATAGGTCGTGCCGCAAACCGCACCCGCCAACAGCGTCTCAATCGTTCCCTACAATGCAAATAAAATTATTTAGGCCCATACAGCGCCAATAGTCGAAGATCAAATCTAAGGCGAATGACTAAACGTGACAGGCAGAAGCGAAAAATGACATACCGTTAACGATCAAAAATTATTTGATCAGACATTAGCGAAAACTCCACTTCTTCGATGTGTTGTGAACAGTGGACGTGTCGCCAAGATTTCGTGCGAGGAAGGGCACGAAAGCGACGAAATAGAGAAAAAATAATTTAACAGTTACACGCAAAAATATGTATGAAATTAATGCAATAGATCGCCACAAAGCTATCAAAGCTAGCATTTATTCACACGGTGTGCAATGTCAGTGTTTGTGCGGCTCTGAAGTGGCCTGAAAAAATTGAACAATTAGAAGTGCTAATTGGTAATGTCGATACATGGTTATTGTTAGCACATAATGTTGCCATATAATGCAAGCCTGTCACTAATCCCGCTAAAAAGTTGAAGCATTTGCACGTCCGCCGTAAAGTCCATGGTCTGAAAATTTGAAACATTATTGCACATGTAAAACTAAACAATACGTCTACCCAGTACCAACATATTACGCGGACATCCGCCAAGAGCTGAGCAACATCAACTCTAACCTTAACGTTTGAATTTTAAACTAAAGAATGGCAAACTTTTTACTTCCGCGCTGGGGAACGTTCACTCCAATTTTGGTTTTTCTACGTTTCTTCGTTTTTGAGTTAGAACTTAGAAGCTCTACGTGACAGACAAACAGATGGACGAACGGACGAGCAGGACCCGTAATGCGGCTTATTAAAAAGGCTGCAATGGACATATAAGCTACAGAGACTGAATCGTATATACTGACCAGGTGTCCTTCAGTCTTCTGACCCATGACGCCGCCAAACGTGACAACCGGACTGATGACAGCGAAGAAGATGAAGAAAATGGACGCCACACACTGCATCGTCAGCGCGTCAGTAATGTCACTCAGATAGTACGGATAGCGGTTTTTTATGTCGTTGACAAAGCCGCCGAATATCCTAAAAACAACGCAAAACAAACGATTCACAAAACAAGAACCAAAGCAATTTGGCAAGTCTTCGTTTGGATTCATTATGTGGCAATATAGAACTAATTGTTTTGGCAATTTAGCTGGGACAAGAGAATATACAATCTCCAAATTTGGTCGTCCCCATCAGACAAAATGTGTCATTAAATCTCACAAGTGTACCTACCAAATAATATCTAAATTCGTCGAACAATGCAAACACAATATACGAATGCGTCAGAAAAAAAACAGCAGACGACAGACAGAAAAATGTGCAGAACAGTAGATTTGGTGACATGAAGTGATCGACAAAGCAGAAGACAGAGAACAATGTGCAAAGATTTTGTAGCCGCATCTGTCACTGAAAGCAGCTGGACGACGAAAACCTAACCTGAGTTAATTCGATCATTCAGTAAAAGTGAGAGCAACAGCCAAAAAAATTACCACGTTATTAATTACGTGCGTATCAAGCATAAATTATCATAAACTATGCAAATGTTGGACGCACCTGCCAGTTCTCTGCAGTGTGGTGTCGCTGCCTGCGCCTTCCTCCTGCGGTTCTTCAGTGGGACCTGCGGGACCACGTGTCCCATCGTCCAACCTCTTCACTACTTGGTCCTATACCACCAGCTCACTCGTTACAATAATACACAGCGTTATTCATCAGGATATGATATGATATGTGAATGATTTGTGCTGGAAAAATGCAAACAAGTTCCCCGTTTAATCAAGCACATAAAGTAAAAAAGCTAAAACGGCTTAAGCAAAACTGAAATAACAACAATGAAAAAGTGTTGTTACGCAAAACAACTAGAAATCCAAAAACAGGCAGTTATCAAAAGAAATATTTTGAAAATTTAAAAGCAAAAAACTAAAAACATAAGAAGAACTGAAACTTTAAAAAATAAAACCAAAAAACGCAAGCAAGGGAAATGGTAATCAGTCCAAATGTTCATTTCTTGGTTAAATATGATAAAGTATGGCAGCAAAGTACAAAGAAAAAATTTATAAAACTTTAAAACTTAACTAAAAATTAAATTTTTACGTAAGCAAACTTTTGCACTGCATCGTCAAAATTTTTACAACTTTGTCCCGGACCTTGCTGGGTGCAGAAACTTACAGTTTTTTCCAAGTCCCTTCATTGGATTTATGGATGGAGAGGGCCCTCAGAAGAGATAAAAAAAAATAAAGAAACAAAAATAGACAAATAGCTAAAAAAATGGATGAAGAAACTTGCTTTAAGAACTTACAAGGGATGTACCCCCCCAAAGATTACCGCTATCGATATGAAACCGTGAGTACAAATTATAACATCAACTCTAAATACGTATATCAGCATGCAGAGAGTAAGCAATACTGGCAGAAAAAAACTCAAACTCAACCAAACTGCACTATGCGGAGTGTATTCAATCATTTCTCTCCTTAGTAGTCAACTGTACAATTCCGCGGAAATGGAAATAATCATGTTACGTAGTGCGTCCATCGTTATTTTAAAGACACTTACAGAGCGACGTAACTGAACTGAATTAAAGTTAACTGAACTGACACGATTTACTTTTTGATGAAGCGACCAATGGACAAGCAAGGCGAGCTTATTGGTCATTGTTTGACGCCTAAGCGAGCGTAGTCACGCAGGCCACCGACGCCGTTAAATGGTGCCTACTGTAATGCATTACTGCTTGCCCATTGGTCAGTTCGTCAAAAACTGAACCATGTCAGTTCAGTTCAGTTTAATTACGTCGCTCTGTGTGCATCTTTACTACTGACCAGTTTGACAGGCTGTTCAGGTGGTTCAATTCTCATCGCCGGGTCCCACACGCTAGGAGGCAGCACAGTCAGATCCTCGGCGTACTCGTCAATACCAGCCACAATGTCCTTGCTCGACTTGGCTTTGTACGCCACCTCGCAGAACACCTACAGCATACAGACCACACACAATGGTAGGCCTACAACGTGGGTGATTGCTGCATTAAGTTTAAAAACATATGTCTACTAGTTCCAAATACTGTCTAGCAACGGTATGAATAGGAGTCACCGACCGAAAACAGCAAAAATCTTTTTGCATTATCTGCTCTAACTTCCGTATGACCTTCAAGGCTTCAAGTAATATCACCGTTACAATACGATTAACAACACGGACAAAGAACTGGTAACAAACAGACTAAAAGAGATCGACCCGTTGTCCATACATGTAGACCTGGCCCACACAAAGCGTGGATCTACTGTTGGCCTATAGGGCCTACTCAAAGTCGCAATGCAGTCGATTGTTCCTTCAGCAACAAAAGATCCAACTGTCGCTAGGTTGGGTCGACCGTAGGCCTACTGCCTATATCCGAAGGCCAGCGTCCGACTTCAGGTTGCGGAAAGAAAAGCGATTTTCCAGAGTAACTGCAGTCACATACACGCTGTGGTGACGCTGCTATATCAAACGACACAATCAACGCTAGCATACAATATCCCAATTTAGCGCACATGCGTAATGGCTGCTGGCAGAAACTTTGCTTTTAACTGAAAACAAAATACTTTTTACGCATAAGCTCGCAGTGTTAACTGACCTTATCCGACAGCAGAATGCCGAGAGAACGCGCAATCTCGGACGTATTCCAGATTTCCTTCTCGTCGATGTTAGTAGCGGGGGACAGCGACAGAAAGACGAAGCGTGTCGGGATAGAGACTTCGGTGAGGTCACCCTGCACCGTAGCATCGTGTAGTCGGCATAAAATCATCAGACGCTCGGTCAGAAACTCCACCTGACCGATCAGAATGTTGGCCGCCTCCGTGTTCTTGGGCAGTTTCTTCGCCAGTCGAGTGTTCGGCTGACAAACAGTGCAGACACAAACAGCAAAGCCGCATTGCAATCATGGCCATTTAAGGAAAGACAAGACAATTAACATTTTCTTCCGTCATCGCCTTGCGACAGTTTAATAGCACTGAATTTAGATATTTTTTTCGTTTTTTCCTAACATCAAACTGTTGGAGACAAGTACTCAATTTAGCTAACCCCAAAAAAACTTTAGTGGCTGGTTAAATTACAATCACAAGATTGCTTTTGTTATTTTATTTTTTTTTAAATATTGTTCTACATGTTGTTATCGCTACCTACGTTTCACGTATTGTAGCAAAATAAGTTAAACAACGTTGACTTCATACACTGTTTTATTTACAAATTTAGTTACTATAAAGTTAACATTATTATGTCACGAAATGACCTGTGTTTTAATGTCACCGTAAGAAATGTCTGCCGGCGTTATACTATGGCTCTGAAGCTTGTCCTGTTAACAAAACCGTGACTAAGTCTTTGCAGTATGTCATTAAGAGGTGTTTCAGCAAAATATTCCAAACTATAGGTCCGATGACGTTATTGCTAGATGCATGAATATGTTCAAGTAAGTAGTTGGTGCAATTATTTAGACGTAAAAAATTTTTTGTCACAGTTCAGCCAGTGTAATAACTTTTTATGTCATATCTGCTGTCTTGCTGCATCAATTGAGTTCTGACTATGGACATTATATTACATTTTAGTTAAGTCTTAGTTAAGTTTTAGTTATTTTTATTATTTTCATTGTTTATTCTTTGTTTACTTCTTGTCTACCGAATACGGTGAATGAAGATGTGTGTGATATTAAGCCTACTAACTAACTCACAAACTAAGACATAAAATGATAAACTTATAAGTATAGTTGTTCCGCCTACTGCCAAAGAAATTTCAAAACGTATGTTGCTGCTACCGATGATGATGATGATGATTTATCTTACCTCATAAGGCATAAGCCAGGATGGGTCAGTGCCGGGTGGGTACTGATAGACGGACACAGCGATGTCAGTGTCTTGTCCACTGCGACGCCTAAACATTCCGCCCCGGCCTGCCAACGCATCGCACAGCCAAGCTTTTACAACTCTTCCGTTAATAGTACTAGGTGCTCTTTAGAAAAAACCTCGCAATTTCATCGATTATTATAGAAGTTTTGAAAAAGTTAAAAATTGTCCATATCTATTAACGGCAATTCATTTCAAAGCTACGGACAAACAAGTCATGCGTCCTCTGTTTTAATCACAGCCAGACAACCAGTACTCGATTTAGTTAGTCCGGAAATACCTTAGTGGCTGGTTAAATACCGAGATAGTTCACATGTCGGCACCCATTTTAGTACTGTGAGATGGAGCTTGCTTTGCACTAAGCGACCTTGCTACATAATTTCCCAGTCCACTGTCTGCCAGACTTCCCAGACTCAGTCCAGTTACGATTTCTCAACGCTGACCACAGACAAATAGCTAGGCTATGGGCGGAAATGCTGGGCCTATGGCCGTAGAAAGCAGGCCAGCAAATTCGTATTTAAGCTCCCACGTCATCTGGGTCTTCCTCTCTCTCTTGATCACTGGCTTTCTGTCTGTGCTGGCTGGAACTGCTGGGAGAGCACGTGCTTGGAGTGTGTCCGTTGTTCATGCCGCCGTTATCCTCTTCGTCGTCGTCTTTGTCGCTGCATGCCGTCGTCCCAGTGAACTTAATTACAGCACTTCTTTCTACCTGTTGGTGAGATTCGTTTCATTGTTTTGGGCCACATTTAACTTGGTATAAAAATCAGGACTCAAAAATCAGTACTGTCTAGGCCCCAAAATAACACAAATTAAATCCTACAAATTAAGCACTAAAATTCTCCCCATAGTTTTAAGTTTAGTTTCACTCCTATGGAGAACCCCTTTCGCGAGTCACCCTCGAGTAAGGTGGCGCCCGATGCGGCCACCGAAAACACTAGACCAACCACCGACCCAACAGTAGCTCCCCAAAACACAAATGTTAACACCACTAGGCAGCACACAACCACTAACCAGACTTCTACACTACTAACCACTTGAGAGCGCGACCCAACCGGCAGTCGAACTCGTGATCTCTTGATAGTAAGTCTAACGTATTAGATGTTACGCTAGCAAGCCCAGTTGATTTGGCTTTACGTGGTCTTGTGTTACCGCACGGCTATCGCAAACGCCACACACAAGAGTGTCACAGACCTTACGGACAGCTGCCTCCGCGAGTTTGCGAGATATGCGTCATTTTTCTGAGATTTTTGACGTCCGATGACCTTGATCTCTGATTTTTCTTAAAGTAAACACCGGCACACGAGTTACTTGTATCCTAGAAAACGTTTACATTAATTTTGGTTTTTCTACAGTTTTGTTTTTGAGTCAAAAGTGCTAGTGTACAAACTCATACTAAGGGCAGTTCTGGTGTTGATACGACGTATAAATCGACGCTTTATTTTTTACTTAATTATTTATTTACTTACTTACTTTGAAACGCGTCGGCTACAAAACAGGACGGTATGACAGACGGACAGACAAACGGGCGAGCAAGAGGCATAATGCGACCTAGATGGGACGGCCGCATAATTAGCAGCAGAGATCGTGCGAGCGGTGGACATGCCTTGAGGCTGGTTGGAGTGAGACTTGCGAAGTTTACGATGTTTGTGCTTGTGTGGAGCGACCATCACTTGGCGGATGTTTCTCAGGGTCTCCTCATCCATGTGCGGTCGTGCTTCCTTCACGCCCATCACCACCGCCTCTGAACCGATCAACAAATTAGCAATTAATCAGACAATCGATTATTAATCCTCACCTAACATAACGTTAACGATTACGCATTCACGCTCATAACATCATGCGGCTCTGGCTAAGACAGTAGGCCAGAAATGAATCTGCCTTTACAGCTGCCGTAAAAAATATGGCAGAGCACTGTTGCATAATTATAAAACAGTATGATAAGCACTGATATGTAAAGTAATACTGCACAATTATACTTAATGCTACCCAATTTACGTTAAAGTCAAGTCTGTTACTAAGCACATAAAATCCATTTTTGTAGTCAAACTACAATGTTGATGTTCTCTTGAAAAAGCGATTGTCGTTGTTAAATGACTGTCATATACTTCGGACTTTATAATGCTTTCTGACATGGGCAGAAAAATGCTGTCGTCTACCTAAAATCTTTGGTGATTCCGCGCGACACAACGTCGAGTTCGTCATCAGTCGACGTCGGAATTTGGCGATCCAAAACATTTTATTAATGTTTAAATTTGTAACGACAAATCGAGAAATTAATCGACGACTTTTACAACTCTACGAATAGTCACGATGTTATGTTGTCGCTAGTTACTCTGTACCGACCGGCGATCTCGAACTCTCCGCTGGTAGGCGCGACGTCAAGAGCAACTATGCACTGTCCGTCGCCGATAGCACGTCTCAGGGCGTTCAGTCCCCGCATTGATGTCGTCGAGACGTGAGGCTTCGACCAACGGCCTCCAGTCTCCACCGTCTGCTCATACTTCACCCACCTGCACAATGTCTTTGCCAGTGTTAGCCACAGCCATTGCAGTTCATCGTTGTTTATTTTATTTTATAACGCAGTGGCTAAACGCGCCGATTTTCTCGTCGGAGGTGTTGTCCGACGTCGCCGAGCCTTCTGAGGTTTGAAACTTCGTCCAAGAAAATCGGAGAAAGGCGCATGCGAGTTCTTTCCGATTTTCTCGGACGAGATTTTTGCCTCTCAGCCAAAAAAATGCCTAATAGAATCTCGGACAAAGAAATCGGTGCCTGGGTCGGCCAACGTGTCGTCCCTGTCGTCTGACGTGACCGACTTTTTCGTCCGAAAAGCTCGGACAACACCTCGGACAAGAAAATCGGTGCGTGTAGCCACAGCTTAACACATCAGTCAATAAAGTTTGCAAAGAAAAAAGTTTTGTTATGTCATTATGCTCGTCTGCCCTGCGTGTAAAAACGTTAAATAATAGTTTCTTGACTATTTTCCGTACAAAAGCAGGCGTTTTTGTTGTTTAAAAATTTTTGTCCATATTTGTTTAATTATCGAAAATGTCCAACGATCAATGCTGTTAATTTACACTGTTATTATTAGCCTAATTTTTAATGAAAAGTCAAATGACCTGGAGATCTGCTTCCATCCGTACTGGTTGCGATCGAAGTTCACGAGCACGTCCATCTGACTGAACAGGAAGTGGTCGCCAATGGTAACATCTCCTCCAGACGCGCTCCCGTCAGACAAAATGTAGCGAACCTATACACCGCGCATGCGCAAAACCGCATTCACCAGATTGATATACTTTCCATTTATGTGGTTAACTGCATGTGCGACAAAAATAAAAACAAAATCGTATGCGACAAATCAAAAACTCCAAAATTCTTTTTTAGTTTTGTCGAACTTATAAAATCGCGCACTGTTTGATGATATTTTGTTTCAGGCTTATAACATTAGTCTTATCTTAGACGTAATACTTAGTTAAGTCTTAGGTTTCGTTTTAATTTTGTATGCATTTTGCTTTAATTTAGTTATTGTATTATAATATTTATTATTATCATTACTTCCCATTTTCTAATAAACAGCATTTTGAGATTGATGACTGTCTGGAGAATAAAAAGAAAAATTTTTAGAACTGCCATTATTGCTACATATGCAGCCAATGGTGAATTATTACAATTTTAGGTTTTTAGGTCGTTTTGTGTTTTGTGTTCAATATCAATTTTTTTCTGTAAAGATAAAACTTTCTGTTCCATTATTATGTGTACATGCATTGCTTGAAAAGGCCGTCCTCGAAATGAGTACCGTGTCGGGCGGGACGTTAAATCCTACTATTCACCCACTCACTCACTCACTTATGACTGAAAATAGATTTTGAGTCGGTAAGCTTAAATATCGTTCACTCACAAAAAACGACGTAAGTCAAAAGCTAGAACACATGACTCACTCGCACGTGCTTAACACAGTCTGGGTGTGGGCGGAATAAAGAGAGAAGCTAGTCCAAAGTATAATGCGCTGAACTGCTGGACTAAAAGCTATAGCTCGCCATTAACGGCAGGTATTTTATGAGTATCTTTTCTAATGCGATTGACCCCTAAGCTTGCAGATGTCACACCTGTCAAATTCTTATTAATATTCGACAGGAACGTATGCGTGACCTTCGTGTCACGAATTGGGACCAGGCCAAGGTGACCGACAGAAAGCAACAAAATGGACCGGTGGATGTCTAGGCATAAGCAGACATAGGGGCCTTGGCTAAACCTAGTAAAGGCACACATACCTTAAAGTATTGACGATAAAAAGGCAAAGCGACATTTTTGCTTGAATGAACATGCAGTAAAGTGCAGTTTGCAAAAAATATTTTAATAGAGATAGAACAATAAAAATATTGTCAAAACGATAATTTTAGTCCGTTGTGCGTAAATCGGAAAATTGGCGAGTACAAAATCTATATGAAAACACCGGTGTCCTCGGCAATTAATGTCTGAGAAATAGAAGCAAACAGTAGTACAGTATCTGTGTTATTTTTGTCGAGTTTAATTAACACATTGAAAAATGCAAAAATCACATTTTTATGATATGCTATTTTATATTATAGATGCGAACTGCGAAGGCCCTTTTTGTGTATACCTTTTGGCTACTGGTCACTTTGTCCATCTGGCCCTGTGCATGAAAAGAAGTCAAGTAAATAAACCGAAACGGTAGGTCCTACCAAGTTTGTCCATATACATTACATTCACCGTGGTGACATCTGGCGGCGAACGGAATTTGTTCCGAGGAAGGCAACAAATGTTGCCGAATTGTCAAGTTAAAAGTAACCATTGTTTGACCAAATTCACTGTTAATGCCTGAGACGCTCGGCACCTGGATGTCGGTTGTCGGCACCTAGACCTATATCTTTTCTAATTATTGTTGCAGGTTTAGTTTCAGTTCTGTTAATTTAATACTATAGCTAGCATAACACAGTGACTTGAGTCTGACCTTCTGGGCAATGGTGGGTTTGCCGTCGCCCGCTATACTTGGCACGTCATCTATCTGAATCACCGCTATTCCATCTGCAAATAAGTAAATAAGTAATTGCATCGAATACTGTGCAATACTAATCTTAAACTTCTAACGCCAAAAATAGCATAAACGGCTATTCATTAAAAATGCCGGCAAATTTTACTTTTTATAAATAAGAAAAAAGTAATACATTTCAGCAGATGTACTGGAGAGTAGGCCTATAATTGCCAGTATTGGCAAACAACAAACAAGTTAAGCTAACAGTAAATGGAAAAAGTGACAAACGACAGAAATGTTTAACTGAAATAAAAATCTAAAAAGTTGTAAATAATAAATACTTTATTTCGCATCAAAACAGCACAACCTAATACTAAAAGAGAGAGAAAAAATACACACACATACTGTACAGTTAAAAAAGCATCTAACAAACATAGAATGACCAGCCTAAATGACATATTTACAAGTATACAACCTATGGACACAGTTAAAAGCATAAACAGACGTAACTTGTTTAAAATCGATAAGACTTAAACATTTGTTCATAAAACACAATCTTCGCCTCTCTGCAGAAATCGCTAATAATACAATAAATAAATAAATAAACAAATTAAAATGTCAATAATTAATGCTGACATGTATGTGGCCGTTCGTATAGTTGTCGGAGATCTTGGGCAGTAGTTAGACCTAATTTGCAGTCGATGCTGGAACCGCCCGACGCGCCTAAGCTGGCCGGGCCGCCGGCCAGCTTTATAAGTGAACGCGCATTCCATATATGTGACAATTTTTAAAGATTCCTTTACATTCGGTAATTCTTACCTACGACCTATGACCTATTAAAATAAAAACTGACATACCATTTACTGTTGCCCTAAAAATTACACTGATTTTTATCTTTTTTCCAATTATAATTCTACACGAAACAAACGAGCAAACGTTCGAGAAAAATGCGTAATTGCGGCGTATAGCACAGTCGTATAATAACAAAATCTACAGCGGTAACAAAAAAGACGAACGGTTACAGAAACATACGGACGGACGGACGGACATACAAAACACGTAATTCGGCCTACGGGATGGCCGCATAATGAAACAAAGACAACATCGCGCTGCGTACCGTTATCGTCGTGATCTTCTTCTTCGTCCTCGAGAAAGCCGCGGTTCCTGAACTCTCTGGCGATGATCGCCAGGTTGCTCTCCGACATCTCGCGGTAAGGCTCCGTGCCCAGAGAAAACCTTCTCATCTTGCTTCACTCTTTCTCCGACGTTTCCACGCGGAAAATCTGCCGAGTCAACGGCAGCAGCGAACCGAACAGAACTGTACGTCGAATTCAAACTTGCTCGTCGTAAGAGAGCTTCAGATCTGTCGAGTGTTTCAAGCCGCAATTGCATGCAAAACTCGGAACGTTTACGCAAAAATGCTGCAAAACAGTTTTAGCGCCAGTGCCTTAAACAGATTTTAACGATAGAAAGTAGTTACGAGTAAAATAGAACACTTTTATTCGTACGTAACCTTTCTTCAAAATGTATTCAGGACGCCTAAATATTTTGCGCGATTTCTGCAGAACCGTTTCGGCAACGTTTTTATTTTGCATGCAACCGCGCGACAACGACGATTGGCTTACGACTGCGACGTACCAGGAAGATATCGTTTGTCTTATGACGTTCGAGTCTTAATGGGGTCCCCTGTCGTAGCGCCGTGTTTTAAACGTTTCCAACGGAGACGTCACAGCATGAAGAAAGAGAGAGAGACCAACAATGCACCAGGCCCAGCCAGCCTGACAGACCGGCCGACGCTGGTACGCTGTATTACTTACTTTGTATACCGCAGGTTAATGTTCTATCGCCATGGCGCCCTCCGCCGCAATTAAAATTTCTCATTTGCACAACGACTGACTTACTATCGTATCACTGACTTATTGGCGACACTAACTATTACCAACACTGTCAGGTAGAGACACACCTGATCGCATGTTACCTGCAACCTTACCTGTCAAGGTGATTATAGTCGGGCGCATTCACCTGTTGTTGCAATTAAACGAGCATTTAGCAGGTAGCAGTTGATATCGCCCTAATTGAGACAATGGCACGATATTGTTCGTGCGTGCATAGACATTTTGTTGAATAAACACGTAGTTGGAGGTGCGTAAGATTATAGATCAAAAGTACTAATGATAAAAAACAAATCAAACAAATAATTGGTAGGCTAAAGAACGTCGATCTACTATTAAAAACAATTCCAACTTCATGTCTGATGTATGCCTGATTTTGCTTACGTGTATTTCTGTATTGTTCGTATATTGTTTTATTTTATTTTGAAAAGTTTGTTATTTTTAAAACTTGTTTATACTTTGCGTACAATTTATCACTGAATACGTGAATAATGATAAATTTCATAAATACTAGCTATCACAGAACGTTGTTTCCATCAGTATGCGGAATAACTTGCATGCATGCGCCGTGCGGTACAGTGGGTGAAAAGTTTAACCTGTTCGGCTATCATTTCGATTGTTTGTAAATGAAATTACAGTCGAACATCTCTGGGCTGATTAATAATGTTAATTTATGCGTCGCTGTTAAATGTTTTGTGCTACAGTGTAGTTAGCGTGCGTACGTGCGTCTAGTGCCCGCGGCCGTCTGTCTGCGGCGATGACAACGAAGGTTATAAAAATATGCTGCACGCGATCGTAACCATTGTCTGCAGCAATGTTGTATCCAGTGGCAGATTCAAAAAAGAAGAAGCGGCCGCCCCCCACTGACTAAATGCATCTTAAAACTACTGAAAATTTTGCACCAAAATGCATTATCTTTGCATAAAAGTTTCAAAAAAAAATTGCGAAAGGGGACAGCCACTTCTCCAGGCCCCGCCCTCTACACTTTCGCCCCCCCTTTCATTTCAAATTTCTGGCTTTGCCACTGGTTGTATCGTATGCAAATCATCACTGCGCAATTGTCGCTATTCGCACAGCGACGATGCACTCCAGAGTTCAATAAATCGATTTTTAATTATTTCATTTGCTCAGTAAGACATAACAATAAGTCGATAAAGTTTGCCGCGATAAAATAACTTAAGCAAGACGTGCATGGCTTATCAGAGAACTTATGACAGCATTAAAAGACTATAAAAGTAGCCTTATACAGGTGGTACGACAAATCACACGATAAGATAAATCTCTTAATAAAAATTTACATTTATGTTAATACTGATTACTAATATCAAATAAAAAGTTTGTAAAATCAACATAAACCGATGTTAAAATTTTAAGTACAGAAAATCACCTGTACTGTTACAATTATACTTGCTTTTAAATTGTTTTTTTTTATGAAAATTTTTTTATCGTGTTTCGTCTGCCATGCTTTTAATTTCAATAATAGCGGTTGATGCAATTTTTTGTGTCAGATTTTTTTTGCGCATGCGTTTATTGTAACATTTTGATTTGCTTATTTTGCTTCAAAAAATGATGAAGATCTTTGTATCTGAAGGTGATACATCGTTATTATTCTTTATATTTAGTACATTGTAGTGTAAGCCAATCGGTAATATTAATCACTGGCTTCTAGAAATTTGGCCAGTAATACTGATGCCATGCACAAGGTGCGTTTACGAAAAAAACGAAGAAAAAACATTAAACAACCAGTTTAGTAGAGATCCAGCAGTCGCAGAATGCAGTGGGAATAGTGGATACATAATACTAAATTGCTGTACAGTTGTTTCAATGTTTCATAACGTGCGTGTTTTGGTAATAGATTTGTGTAACGTTTTTATTTTTTTACATGCAACTACGACATGAAGTAAGCAGTGAAAAAACGTCTGTATTTCGTAGTTTGTGATGTTTTGAGTCGTTGATTAGCTAAAAACAAACTTTCACTATCGTAATATAAAAACAGTTCGAATTTCGTTTAACGGACTCAAGTGTTAACTAAACAAACACTTTATTTTAGCTCCACTAAAAAACATGTGTCCTTCTGTTTGTTTGTTTGTTTGTTTGTAAACTTTTTTCACAAAGATGAGATGTGGTTTAAAGACCAATCACAAACCAGATTCGGGCTTACTAACGGCAATCTTCTACTGCGATGGACATCCAAGAAGGCTACAACTCTGATTCCACAGACCTTCTGGCCTACCTTCTTGACTGCAAATAAGAGGACTCAGAGAAAACAGGGAAGCTGTGATTTTTTGTCTTTCCAATAAGATAATGTAGAACTCAGATGGAATCCATCGAAGCTCTGGAACAGTTAGTACAGTAACTTTCCGACTGTCGGGTATTCCCAGTGCGTTTGCCATCACGTCCAAGAAAACCCGCCGGTTTATTAGCTGTTGATATTTGTGTTCTGTCGACAGCTTCCATAAGATTATTATGCAATTCATCCGTGACTTATTCGTTTGGGAGCACTTCTGCGACAGGCGAACCGAGCAAACTATCGATTAAATACAGATTCGTAATGACCTTTTGACCTGTAATATTGTTTAAGGTTATCGATGGTCAAATATGAATTAAAGTACTTGCGTAAAAAAGGACTGAGTCATTTTCCATTTTGTTCTTATAAAATAAATGATTATAATAATAAACTTATGTGAAAAGTTACTGACGTCGGTGTTAAACGTTTTACGATGAGATAGTAAAACTTTGTCTGTTTTCGCCAATTAAGAACTTTCCGCAAACTCGGGAGAGAGGGAAAAGTTATTCGCAGGCCTACTGAAGTGTCAGTAATAGGCCTCAATCGTGAACAGCGGTCCAGTTATCAAGAAAAGACCGTAACGCCTTGCCCGTGTGATCCGGTTTAAACCGATCCCTGCTAATAGTCACTGCACTATACAGCCTACGACGGTCAGCAGTCTTTCCACGTTACGATGAGAACTGTGGGCTTCGGTTCTCGAAGGTTTTCGTTTTCTGACCAATCAGCATGAAACAGTCCGTCGTCGGAGCTGAAGAATGCATTACTGACTATTGGACAGTTCACCGGCGACAAGCTAAAGACGGAGATGTAGTCTACGACGTATCTACGCAGCTATAGGCTATGCGTCATATTAAGTACAGTACAGTCTGCCTGTATTAATGTATGTCATGCCAGCTCTTTCTCTAAAGAGCAAAGAACTTGATGAACTGAATGTTTGTTGGAATAATGTAATCAGTAGAATTTTTAATTATAACAAATGGGAATCTGTTAAATCTGTATAAATCGTCTTAATATTACACATTTAATTATGATGTAAAAAATTAATTTTTATCGTAGCCTGCATATGTCAAGAAATTGTATTTTGCACAATGTTTTTATGTCGTTTCTGTCATATTGTTGCGATAGTATGTGTTGCTCGGTTTTTATTAACAAGTCATCTGCCACGAAACTTGTAACTGATCATTTTGAGTGTTGTGTTAATTCGTAGGCTGTTTTTATAATGGACGATTTTATTAGATAGGCAATGTATTTTTTATCTGTACATATCTGTCTTTTCTTGCTTTCCGTTTTTACGCGCGAAAGCAGTATGCTTCGCGCGTCTTTGCCATCGTCTGGGCGTCCGTCTGTCTGTCTGTCCGTCCGTCCGTCCGTCACACTCGTGAGCTGTATCAAAACGGTGCAAGCTAGAGTCACGAAATCTTTACTGTGGCTGCCCCAATGTCTCTAGTTTATCGTGACAAAATTTCGTGCCACTGGGTGCAGGGGTTCCCCTCGAACGAGGGCGTCGAAGAGGGGTACCCCCTTAAAAAGACGTCATTTTGCCGTTATTGGCTCGAATAATGTGA
>Ga0209367_1001291_pt1 | contig 30185 bp, 16 predicted proteins | sample WorMetLIZISLAND2_FD_187412 | JGI IMG/M metagenome (GOLD analysis project Ga0209367, IMG submission 187412) | Marine gutless worms symbiont microbial communities from Max Planck institute for Marine Microbiology, Germany - Olavius geniculatus... ...
GTCAAGACTATTATAGCTATGGCAATGCACAACACTATGGTATACACTTGCAACTTCTATGCCAGCTACAATAAACTCGGTCATGCTGTCCTTCTTCGGCAGATATGCTGTAAGTAACCCTAGTAGCTGCGAGTTAGATTATGACATTTTCGAGTTTAAAATCGGTTTAGTTAGGCTATCACAGTAAGTATAAAAAAATGTGTAGGCGTTTTGATTTATAAAATATTATTGGTTTTCACTCTCAAAGTATAGGGAATACAAAGTATGCTTTTTACGACAGCAGACCACCAAGTGACCCAGAAATGCAATCCGGTGACATAACGACATTTGGTAGAATTTTCTGTTGCAGATCTAAGTTGGAGATCTAGATCTCCAGCGCTTGAACCTTAAAGTGAATGGATCCAAACGTCTTGCTATTGCAGTAGCCAACCTGGTTTTGTGATCGTAGGTCCAGCGCGGTGCGGCGGCTCGTTATGGTCGCTAACTCAACCATCCACCCCTCCGATATAGGCAAAATCGAGCACCGGTCTGCTTGACTGGCGTTAAACGGGACGCGATCACCAGTGTTGGGTGGCAGGTTACACTGAATGACCCCATATGGCAGGTGACGCTCCGTAAGCTCTGCAACAGGTTGCGTACTGCAGGATTTCAACTTGGGGACGTGAAGTGAGCTAGGGGACTGGGCACGGAAGTCCCTCAGTAGGGTTCAGGAGCAAAGCCTCGGTTTGTGATCTGTGGAACAGTCCTTCAGAACTGAAGCTTTTTTGAGTATTTTTGCATGATTTTTTGGCATCGGCGTAGCTAAAAAATTTTTAGGTAGCAAATCCAGAGATTCTTCTTTTTCCTTCCGTATCCTTTGCATTTCTTTTCCTTCTGTTTTCCTCTTCGCACCCCATCTTTTTTTCTCCTCCTGTTCCGAGCTTTTTCCTGTCTTTCCCGTCTTCCCTTTAGAAGTAGGATCCCTAAATTTTATCTTAGGGATCTGGGGGATCGCTATGAGCTCCCATGTGAAAATTAGAACTGTTGTACACAGAACTGTCACATTATCTGTGCCGTGCGTATTATAGGCAATTTGCATTAGGCCTGTTAGTCTAGTTTGGGGAGGGGGCGCCGCGCGCGCCCCCTCTAAATACGCCCGTCAGCGACGAATTCAAGGTGACAACTGACTAGCTTATGCGTAATGAGTCGTGTGATATGGTAGGCCTGCGTACGCTTTAATTGCATGGCCCATATATGATGAATTTCTAGGCGCAGCATGTTAAAGCCGACGAAGAAGAAAGACTGCTGTTGGCACAACGTTTCCCAGCACTGCTCGGCGCCAGCAATCAGATGCCAGCTAGAGGCCAGACGCAATGCCGTCACAGCAGCCACGCACACACCGTGCGATGTCGTCGATCTCGGTGAAGCATACTACGCGCGTCTGTCTCAGTTGATTGACAGACATCTAGAGTTGGGAACGAGCGACCGTGTATGCTACATCGGCGACCCTGCAGGCGCTGCACAAGTCGTTCCAATCCTCACGCAGAACTACTGCCTCGTTCAACCCGTCACGCAAGTCAACCCTTACCCTGTAAGAAATCCGCGTTCGATCGCTAATTCATGTCGCGCAGTACGAGACTTATAGGGTGTTTACACGATCCAGCAAACTTCCAGCAAATGTATTCAAAATACACGTGAATTGCTGGACGTTTGCTGGATCGTGTAAATACCCCATTACTAACTTATCGCCATGCGTGGTTACTTTCAGTGACGGTTCTAGCCCATAATATCTGGGAGGGGGCACCGTACGGCCCAATGGCGAGCGCGGCAGCGCGAGCCTATAACGGGGGTCTAGGGGCAGACCTCCCAGCGGGGTCCAGGGGCAACGACCCTGGTCAGGTCAGGGGGCGAAGCCTCCGTGAAGCACTTGCATTTTTGGACGTTCAATGGAAGCCACAAATTTGCCTACTTTTCTAAAATATGGAAACGCGAAGAAAGCAGATATTTGTGTTATCTTTGCAAAAAAAAACTGGGGGGGCTGTGCCCCCTTGACCCGGGCCTAAAACCGCCACTGGTTACTTTTTGGTGAAAGCTTTCGATAAGTTGTACTACACTATTATTATGTCGCGCCGCTAACTTCAGTTACTATAGCACTACAGCGTGAAACAAAAAAAATAGCGCAACAGTGTGTAACCAAATTTGGCGGATTTTGCTCAACGTTCTGCTAATTCCTAGTGAGTAGGCCTAATGGTATTGAGTAAAACGGTAGTTGCTGCGTCTGTCGGGGCAGCTTACACACGCTCCACTTGCAACCGTAAACGGTCCCATGGTCCGCGCTCGTCCCAGACGACCTTTGGCATAACCATCAGTTGTTTATGGGCTACCCGCCATATACAGTCTGCTTACTAAACAAGCATGCTAACATTAATTTACAGTGCAGAATTATCATGATATTCACGACATTATTTAGCTAGAAATTACGATGAAATACTTGCGAGTTCATTAACTGCAAGACACGTGTTTGTTACAGTCGTCACCAGATGGGACTTGTCAACATATGAACGAAGTTTTCTCCTATCAACCTGAAGGTCTCCGGTCACAGCTGTACTTTGACAAGATCGTCATCTACAACTCAATCCACCTGTTTCCCGACATAACCACCGAACTGCTGCACCTCATCAATGCTCTGACAGATCGAGGACGTCTTCTCATCATTCACCGACCGTTCCGACTCAACACTCTTCCATTTCCGACCGATGTGCTCAACCGATTTCGCAGTTCCGACCTTTCACTGGAACATCTAATCTCAACCATTCAGCTGCTTGGACTGGAGTTCCAGTGGGAGGTGGACAACTCCAAGGTGGTGACATCAAGACAGAAATGGCTCGACATGGTCCAGTGTGGCAAATTTCCACCATTCCAACACGACAAATCACAGGCTGTCGACAACCCAGACAAAACATCGAACGTCACGTCGGACGGTGTTCATGAGCTAATGACAGGGGTTCTTCGCTATGCGGGAGACTCTGAAATTGAAATCGTTGACCGAATGGTTTTCGTAACAATTTACCGGACTCCTCCAGTGCCAGCAACAAAGAAGCTACCAACAGTAACCAGAAGTCTGAAAAGCAGCAACAGAGTCGGCAGATTTGGTCCTCTGGAAATGGAAGTAACACCAGAGATCAAAGAGCTTCTAAATGCAAAACACCAGTCCCAGCTGAAAAAATGCAGCTTATTTGACTGACAAAATCATTAATGAATTATTACCATTTTAGTCCAAGACTTGTGTGTTATGTTTAGTATTTATTAAAATAATATTAGCTACCACTGTATTTATGACTTGTTGTCAATTTACATGAATCTCCAGCTTATGTAGGCCTACACCATGCTTTTACTTATGACTGCATAAACGTTTTGAAAATTTTCAAATTACAATACGAGGGGCCTAATTTACAAAACATCGTACGACAATCGTCAAATTGTCGTAAAATCCTCGCAACTTTGTCATAAATTAACAAGTTACGATGTCGTAAGATTGTCGTAAAAATATCCTATCCGAATTTTGGAAGCTGATTTTACGACTTCGTAACTTTCTCGCAATTTTGTCATAACTCCGTAGTCGATAAAATTAGCCAGCCAATCAACCGCCGTTACATTGACCTCAACCATGGCCTCAACAAATCGCGACGCAGTCAATGAGCCAGGCCTCCATGGCGCTGCACGCCCATCGTCTGCTTCTGCCGTTGCCAATGGTTACCAATGTAAACAATAATGGTGAACTGATTTCGCTGCCTGAAGTTACCACAAACAAAATCTATATGTATTATGGCACCATAAGAGAATTATATACTAATGAAAAATCTAAATAATTACTGTATGTGTGCTTAATGCTGTTGTATGACAGCTAATGAGCTGTCATACATTTTGTCATAACTTTTGTGGTAACTTTGTCGTACGATTTTTTATAAATTAGGCAATACCAATCTGTATCTCTCAAATTGTATCTCAATCAACATTTTATTACATACATCCGTATAAAGATGAAGAGCGAAATGAAATAAAATGAAAGTCGTGTGCTTTTTTTACGCGCAACAACAGCTACTGCTGTAGCGCGTCTTAGCCATCGCAATTCTGTCTGTCCATCTGTCCATCACACAGGTGGATCAGTTAAAAACGGTGTAAGGTAGGATAACCAAATCTTACCATCGGCTGCCTGGAAGACTCTAGTTTCAGGATCCGTAAAGCTTTTCCATAAATTCGAAAGAGGTCACCCCCAACAAGAGCGCTAAATGAGAGAGGGCGGGAAAAATTTGTGATTTTCAGCCAATAAGTCACCATATCTCAGAAACGGTGCGAGCTAGGGCCTAGGTTAATATTAATCACTAATAGGAAGTCATACACTGGCTTTCGATTAACACCAAAATCAATGACCTTGAACGCAAAAATAGAGGTTTTTATGGATTTTTGGCAATTTCGGGCTGCGACACACATTTAAGGACCAAATTGCGCGGAAATCAATAGATAGAAAAGAACAAGCTGCATATGAAATTTTTAGCATAGAATGTACAGGGTGCGGCAAAAAAGTGGACCCCTAAAGTTTTTTTTGTTTTCTCATCAACCATTTAGAATTTTAATTTGAAATTTTACTGATTTATTTACTGAAACTTTCTAAATCTAACTGCCAAGTAAAATATGATTCTGTTGAAAAATGATGAAGTTAATGATTTATAAACATGACTGCCTACTCATTTTTCAGCATTCAAAAATGTTCCGGCTACAACACCAATTTAATAACATTGCTAACAACACAGTTAAATAATGATCAGATGCCAGAATTCCATTGTCACTGCGAATGTTTGAAGTGTTCACCGCCAGCTCCAAGCTACAACACCAACCTCCAGTCGCCTTATTTGAGAAATCTTTTACAGCCTTGTCGATCGGTCCCTGTGGCAGGTTGCCCCAGATTACCTGAAGCGCTTCCTTGAGTTCAGCACATGTTTTCGGCTTTGTTTTAAGCTTGTTGTAAGACTCTAACATTGCACCCCATACATGATAGGCCATTGGGTTCATATTCGACGAATTTGGTCTTTTGTGATGATATCTGGACAGCTGGCCTGCAGCCAGTTCTGTGCGCTGCGCTGTGCGCTGCGTGTGCTGACGTGCCATCCTGCTGAATGATAAAGCTGGTGGGCAGCCGGTGATTGCTTTAAAGGAACTATAATTTAGTGATAATTTATGAACAATATAAATTACTGTTTATCAGAACGTCTCTGTGACGTCATCGGCAGTAACGTGTAACCAGTTTTTGGAAATTAAATAGCATTTTTAGCTGAAATATTTTTAATGCTGAAAAATCTGTAGGCAGTCATGTTAAAAAGTCTATAACTTTGTCATTTTTCAACAAAATCACATTTTACTTGGCAATTATATGTAGAGATTTCACCAAATAAAGCTCTAGAATTTTATATTAAAATCCCAAACGGTTGCGGAGAAAACAGCGGGAAAACTTTAAGGGTCCACTTTTTGCCGTACCCTGTAGATTCCGACAGTTTGTCTCAATTTCCTAGGTTCAAGGAAATCTGCGCTTAAGGGCATCAAAAAGCAGCACCCCTGTAAAAGTCGTTATTTTACTGCTGTTGGCCAGCCTTTCATGAAAACAGTTGCAAACAGGCACGGCATGCTGCCTATCACAACAAGCATGAGCGAAAAGCTTTTTATTCGTATCAACATCGACGACTTTGAAAGACCCTCAACTCTGAAAATAAGTTTTTATTGATTTTTGTTTTAGTTTGTAAGCATCTTTACTCTACAAACTGCAGGTGCATTAACCTTGTTTTGCTCAAAAATACTACAAGTTGAAAGAAAACTAATATTTTATGACATGTAACATCCACTTCATAAAAGATAAAAAAAATACAGTTGATGCCAGATGAAATTGGAGCAAGATATCAGTTGCTTTTAACCAACATCTTAGTGTATTTTTAAACTCAACAAAACGTTTCCACTGGAAATGATAAATTTACCGTCTAACCAAATATCGTATCAGTACATAGTCTTTAAAAAGTGGTCATTTATCAGATCATTAATGAATATGGCACAACAGTACAACAGCAAATGAAACAAAATGCTTCAGTTAATCCTACAATGTAAATTAAACATGGCTCATTTGTTTCTCACAGCAATCAAAATACATAGCTTCACTAAATTTTAAACTGTATCAGTTAAATAAACACCAATGTGAAAATGCACAAACTTGGGTTCTACAGCATCACGGAATGTTTCGATTTCACTATCTGTACTTAATACTATAACGCACTAAATTTGATCCTTACTATGACAGCTTAATGATCAGAAATTTTACAACATAATTTTAAGCAGTGACCGAATACGGTATCGCGAATAATTATGTTGTAAAAAACACTTTATGACAAAACGACACGGTCCGTTTACAGTCATGGTACACAGTCACACGATGCTGACAAGTTGCACCTTGCATCTGGCTATTCCGTTGCACCACCGCCGACTTGCTGGATCAGTGTGATGTTGTCACCTTTCAGCAATATCCGTCCTGCACAATACACATCACACCAGCACCACGTTATTATAACTTATTAGTTAGTAATTACATTATGATGCCATATATATCGTGTCCCAAAGAACAAGCAAAATTGTTTTTGTCAGAACCTTGTCAAGTCTCCACGAAATTTGATAATTTTGGGGCATAAAGATGGCCAAATTATATATGTAAGGTGCACTCACTGTCCACCTCACCTAATTTACTTCAACGCACTACCATGTTAAATGCAGACGCTGCAAATTGTTGCACACAATGCTGAGTTGCTGGCTCCAGTAAACATTCCAACGACACACAATAAGCAGTACACGCAATAAAATGAAATGTCGTAGCAGAATTATAACTGTATAACGAAATCCTCGTTTGCAAATTTCAGAATTTATGCTCAAAGTGCCCCACACAAATGGACACAAGAGCTTAGACGTGATGCTGCCGCATGGCTGATAGCGGCATCAATAACTGACTGGCCAAACTGCACTCTCGATCAGCCATGTTTTAAGCTTCGTATAGGCCTGAAGGAGAAACGTACATAGAAACAAAACTAACATGTATACAAGAAAATACATTTATTGGATCAAAGACTAACGACATGATGACATAATTGTTCCCTTAGCCTGGGCAAACAACAAAATGTACTAAGTGTCTTAACATCAATCTTGCCACTTTTAAAATATTAACAGCTGTATTGCAATAAAGATATGAAATAACTACACTGTGACAACAAAAACGACTTTGTAGCTAAAAAAGTAGAAAATAACTGAAATATATGATTGAGTAGTGTGTGTAGCCTGGCGAAAACTACTCAAACAAAAGTAAAAAGCAAAAACTTCTACTTGAGCAGAGTAACAAAGTGGAACCGGAACTACTTCGTTGCTATCCAACAGTATCACTAACAGCATCAACGTGAGAAAAGTTAACGAAAGTCATCTCACCGAGACTCTTTCGGTTCTTCGTCTTCATCTGAACTTCTTCAGCTTCATCCAGTACAAGGTTCATATACTCGTCGAAACCCTGGCCAAACAAACCAACAAATATTCACATACATTCACACTGTGTCTGCTTTACTACATCATCATTCACCATAAAACCACAGGCACTCTAAGTGAGTGAGTGAGTAGGGTTTAATGTCCCGCCCCACACAGTAGGTCCCTATAGGTCATTTCGAGGCAAAACTGCACACACACATAATAACAGAACAAAATGTTTAACCTTTATGAAACACAAAACATAAAAAATGACCTAAACCTAAAACTGTAAGAACTGCCAATTACGATTGTGCATATGTAACGATAACGGCAGTTCTAATAATCTCCCCTGTTATCCTCCAGACAGTCATTAATCTCTAAACAATGAATGTCATCATGACCAGCTGCCAACATGCGAATGTTTTAATTTCAGCACATCGTTAAACAGAGCAAATTATGCTGAATACAATAATTCTGAGAAGCAGACAGCACTCTTAGGGTACAAACCTCCACAAAGGTTAGAAAATAATGGTCAGGCTAATACGAGGTACTAAAAATTTTACTTTATCAACTGCAACAGATGCTTCATTTTGCACCACATTTTATGCCAGAGCATGCAAGCAGGCCACCACAATCAAGAGAAAATGTTGTTACAAAGCTTCCGGATCCAAACTGACCCCAAAATAATGTACGAAAAATCATCCAACTTTCTCAGTAATTCTGCCGAAAGTCGATCCAACAAACCAGTGGACAACTGAGACGAAACAATACCATGACACAGAAATGCACGTGTCATATAAGATAACGATAAACAAGTGCTTGCAACAGAAGAATACTTACAATGATACAGCCCTCTATCCTCAAGTTTGTCTGCTCATACAGCCAGACCTGGATACGTGATCGCTGCAAACACAAATTCTCCAACACTGACAATCAACTATACAGCTACCAAAGCAAGACTCTTGACTTGGGCTGCTGAAAACAGCAAGCGTGTAATGTAAAGTATCTGATCGTCAACACTCAACTAGCACAACAAAATAATTAACGTCATAATTAATTTTTTACGACTAAAATCCAGTTTGTGTGAACTTAAAAATGAACTACCATAGTTGCTTTTCGGAGTTCATTGTATATTTAATATAGCTGTACACTAAATTTGACATCTTTTACTGAATACAAAAAAATAAATCTGCTGCAAGATACATTTTACTAGAATTCAGGAAATTCACCCACAAATCTGAGGATTATATGATCTCTAAAATATGTTGATTAAAGGCATTTCAAATTTTACAATATTTAGTACAAAAATCAAAGTAAATGAATACTTACATTCTGAAGATACCTGAAGATAAGGTTCTGTTACTCAATTAAGAAAAGTCCACCAGTAAATTGCAATTAAAATATGCGACGCACACAACAAAAACAAGAAATTTGAGCTAATGCTCACGAAACATGCGAAAGCCTATAGCTGTTCCGGTTCAGTAGTTTAGCTGAAAATTGGGGTGTTCACGCTAATTTAATATACAAATACCAAATTCTCTATCTGGATCGCATAACGATAGTTCCGTGGCGCCACCTTGTGAATGATACAGACTTGTGTTGAGCCCGAAATCACCCCCCCAAAATCCATAAAACCCCATATTTCAGCGTTCAAGGTCATTTAAGGTCATTAAATTTGGCGCTAATCGAGAGCCAGTGTACGACTTCCTATTAGTGATTAATAGTAACCTAGGCCCTATCTCGCACCATTACTGAGATACAGTGACTTGTTGGCCAAAAATTGCAATTTTGCCTACCCCCTCTCATTTAGCGCCCTCATTCGGGGTGACCCCCTTTGAATTTATAGAAAAGCTTTACGGTTCCTGATACTAACGTCTTCCAGGCAGCAGACGGTGAAAATTTGGTGATCCTATCTTGCACTGTTTTCAACTGATCCACCCGTGTGACAAACAGACAGACAGACAGAATTGCAATGACGCACTGAAAGCAGTAGCTGCTTTCGTGGTAAAAACAAACTAGGCGAATGACACATTACTATAAATACTATGTAGAAAACTCTTAAGACTAAGTTATATATGGAGAGTGAACGACAAGTTCATGAACTGACAATTCCTGTCTCACTGCAGCTACAATTGACCAGTGACAACACTTTCATGCATAGCCAAAAAATGCAATACAACACAAAAGCCACAAGAAATAAGTAAGCAGTCAGATGCATCATGAAAAAAGGATTCCAAATAAAGCAAATAAATCACTCTCCGCTCCGCAGGTGTCCAACTAGAGTTCAACCAAAAACACGCACACAGGCTCTAGCAAAAAAGAAATCGGTGGATGTGCGAATGTTACATTGGGGAAGGTGTACTTTGCGGAATGCGGAAATTTGGAAAGGTGTATTTGCGAAATTTCACCTGCAGAACTTTCCGCAAATTACACCTTAGAGTTTTTCTGTATTCCGCATTCTGCATTCTGCAAAATTTACTTAAAATCAAATAATCAACTTTGCGTAGGCTTAGGCTTATAATTTGAGTCTCAAATCAACTTCACTCTTGAAACGCCTTTTTTTATTTGAAGTCCGTTAATTCACGAGCGTACACCAGCACATCACACGAGAATGCAAGGTCAACTCAAGTAGCCTACAAACGATTACTGATGTGGCGCAAAGACTAAGTTGCTTGCTCAGGTAATTAGGTAGCCTAAGTTGTTTCATCCGACCGACCGACTGCCGTGAAGACACGATCACAGAAGGCTACAGAAATCAACTCAAAAATAGGCTTACTCAGAAAAAGATTGCCGCCTCGATGAGGGCCAAGTTGTCGGATTAGGTATTATTCAGTTGACATAACTCAACAACAAAAACATTTCCGCAATTTTTATTCCGCAAAATACACCTCATTCCGCAAAGAATTTCCGCAGGTCTGCTCAGCAAGGCCTAATTAAAAAAGTCTTGCATTGTATCGCACCATCAAAGACAATTGCCACTGCCGTGAATAGTTCGTGGATAGTTAGGCCTATACCTGAGCAGACAGAGACACTATATTAGAGCCGTTCATCGCAACGAAAAACGTCGACTTACAGTATTTGCGTTGCATGTTTGGCACGTTAAAATGCCACTTGATATAATCAGTTATTCAATGCGGGTCACTCATTAGCCTGATACTAAATCAAGGTAACGTAGGCCTACCAAAACAATGATAAAAATTAGCCTACTATCTCCTCCTGCAAAACACAACGAGGCTTGTGAGCATGGTGGTCGAGCGCTCTGTAGAATTGTACACTTATTCAATTGACATAACTTGACAACAAGAACATTTTCCGCAATTTTAATTCCGCAAAATACACCTTTTCAAAATTCCGCAGTCCGAAATCCGCATTCCGCAAAGTACACCTTCCCACGAACAATCACGTCAAGACAGCGCTGCCATTTTTAATAGCAAATAATCAAATTTGGCACTTCCTGAAGAAACTTAACTTAAAGGCCGTTTGATTATTATACTATTGTGCATTATACTAACTTGCGGTGCATTACTATGGTAGTAACCACCGCCGAAATAGAAGATTTCCAACCACACAATACACGCAGCTGCTAAAACACAACAGTAAAGATACAATTGGCTGCACCATCACTTTCTGCACTTTCTGCGCTCCCTGATATGCCATTTCGCGATCTTTCGAACGCTAAAAAATTGAAAAATACGGAAAAATTACAAAAAAACACTACACCCAACGTTCCAACAACGAAACTACTGCGCATGCGCATCACACGAATAAATCATACCAAACTTACAAATAAATCATACCTGAGTTATCTTGGAATAGTTCATTAATTTATAGGTAGGGGTGTGCGACAAAGTTTGTAATTTTTTTTGTTAACAAAGTAAACCAATATCCATTATTATTTGCAACACGAGTTAAAATATAAAATAAAAACAATATTTTCAAACCGAATTTGTGTGACTGCAGATTAAAATATTACATATGCTTTCAAAAATCGTCTACAAATTTTATCCTGTATCTTACGCTCCAAGTTCACACCCCCGGTTGTCAAAGTTAATCGAAACACATCATACACAGATTTAAAATTGCGCAATGAACTGAAATCATGCATGAAATCAAGACTTTGGTTAACTGCAATTTCATGTCCTCGTCATTTTCCGATTACATGCTTTACTTTAAAAATGAATAACTGTGCGTAGGTCTATTATTAGACCTATTATGTATACGGAACACACAAGATACTCGGTAAACGTAATTAGAGAGTGTTTACTGTTTGGTAGTTGGTCTGTTGTCGTCTGTGGTCTGTCTATGAGGCGTGTATTGTGGCTGAACGGTAGGCTTTACCAAAAATATATTATGCGATTAATTAGCCCTGTGTAACGGCTTTTCGCGGGCAAAATTTCAGCGATCACGTGCAAGGGGAACATTTTCAAGTGCAGGGTTGAACAGCGTGGGGTAGAAAAAAGTGCGTTTTTCAACTAACATGTTGCCGTATCTCAGAAACGGTTAGAGAGAGGGTCGGCGATAGTACTGTTGAATAGGGCAATGACGAGTTTTTATCGGATGCGAATGGTAATTATTTTTTACCCAACTTTGTTCAACCCTGAATATGAAAATGTTTCCCTTGCAATGAATCGCTAAAATGTTGCATGCGAAGAAGAGCTGTTTGTTGGCTGCATGGAGCCTTTACCAAAGGCCGCGGGGGGGAGATTAGACTAAGTATGTGTAACTAAAAGAAAAGAGACAAGAAGCCCAGTTGTAGCTAAAGTGAGCCGACCGTACCGCATATCCGAATCTTAGCAACCGGAATTCGTACGCTGGCATTCGGATATGCGATACGGTCCGGAGCAACACGTTTGAGCGTCGCCTTCTGCTCCGGACGATGGGCGCTAAAGCTTGACACTGACAATAGGTTTCAAAAATTATGCATTATTTATAGACTAGCAAATTACGGGCAAATTACGCGTAATTTATCCCAGCATTTATTCAGAAAATAATACTCTGCTATGTCACTTGACGAACAACGCACAACGACGACATACGACGAAGACGACCCGCAAGAACGCACGATGTCACGTGACAACAAACGACGAAGAAGAAGCGACGCACGACGCGAAGCGTGACGACAACGCACGACGATGACGTACAGTGACGTCACGCGACGACGAACGACAACTGATGACGACAACGATGACTACTAAGTGCAGCAAGAACTAAGTTATTATCACAAAGCCAATAAAAATCAGATTTGCCATATTACTTATTTTCCCAACTTAGGCGGCCCTGCGATTTTAACTCGAACGATATGCAAAGTAGCCTACTGTATTTCCAATAACGTGCCAGTCACAGAGCATCGCAGCCAGAAGACACATACTACCGCTTCAATCAGCCACACAAGACCTTAACCTCGTAGCCTGGGGTATGTAGGCTACAGAAATTCAGTGAACGTACGTAGGCCTACGTGCACGCCTTTCCGCCGGTTTTGCTTCCCGGTTTCCTCGCTTCAAATTGCAGACTTATAAACACTGCTATAGGCTATAATAGTGGTCTTTACCCTGTAAAAGGTGGCTGTAGGGGGCCTATAATGCAGGTCTTGATAAGGCGATCTGCTAACATGCTTGGAGACAGCTGTAGCACTCGTGGCGTGCATTATCGCGGCATAATATATGCGGCGGAGCAACGTCTGCGGCGGAGGGCAAGATGTGTGCGAAATGAAATGTGTGTGTACCTCGATACGCGTAGTACCGACTACCGAGCAATGCAATGCAGGCGTCAGTTCTCATTTCCTAGCACACACACAGACGCGGGCCGGTGTCACATTAAAATGTCTCCCGCATGAAAAATCCGCCGGGAGAGAGATAATCACGGAATTGATAGGCATTGATATGTCTCCCCCTTAACTAAATATCGCCGGCTTTATAAAAAAAAATCTCCCCATTATAGAATCGCCCCAGAAAAGTCTCCCCGGCCGACAATTTACCGGTAAAAATCCCACCCGCCTGGGCGGCGGTCGGGCGGAGCGGATTTTTTGTCTGTAAATTGTCTGTCGGGGAAGACTTTTCTGGGGGCGATCCTATAATGGGGCACCGGCATTGCAGCTGCAGCAACCTGCCCGCAGTCTCCCCGTCTGTTCTCCGCACAGCATCCTCATCAGTATCGATCTATGCGGACGGGTGGCGCGCGTTCGCGACCAGTCTGCACTCTGCAGGCCGTGCGGCTTCAGCGTATACACAACGCACGTTGACGCTGTTTCGCCGACCAAACGCTGCAGTAGTACGACCTATATGTTACGCGTGTCGTAATCCTACTGGCCTAATGACGTAGGTCCCACTGTATAGAATACGTCCACGTGAACGCGGCGTAAAAATGACGAAAAGGAAGAAACCGGAAGGAAACGATCTCGACAGGGACCAGTCTGTACCGATACCAATCCAGACGTTTCTCTGGCGCCAGACAAGGTACGACAGTAAATCATGCAGTTGTTTAAATAATAATAGTACAGTTATACACAGAAATAGGCTACTGTTGAAGGCTACTACGTTACAAAATATGCTGAGGTGCAGGTGGCAGTTTTCTAGTAAGCGCCAATTCAGATTTCATTTTTTTACTTTTTAGTTTCTCACTATAATGTCGGTTGGTGGCATGGCGTATAGTTGGTAATGCGTTTCGGCTGAAACGATGTTACTCTACGCCGGACTGCGATGGGTCACGGTGACTGCCTGCGGGCAGGTAAACCATCTCGGTGCGAAGCCTGCCAGCTAGGCCGACTCAGCCTTCTACCCTCCGTGGGACGGTAAAATGAGCAGTAACTCATTTATATGGGTTACGGAAGGTGGTGATCTTAGTACAGCTGACTGGGGCTGCCTAGCCAGCCGCTGCGTTAGCCTGTGTCTGCAGGCCGCACGTGGTGGCCATGCGGCAGGCGGCTCGGGTTAGTGACGAAAAGCGCATTAGAGGCGTTGTACGCGAGATGCGCTATACAAATTGACAACCTTACCTTACCTTACCTTAAAAGACATTCTTCGTTAAGAAAGACCAGTTGGCGTAAAGCGTATTGCAAGCTTAGTACAATTTTAGGCAAAAGTTACTGCTTTGGTAATGTTAACAAAAATTTGCTTTATCTGTTTTCGTAGCCTAGGCCTGAACAATTATGGGGCTATTTGAAAGTTTTGTGAAGTCAAAAAACACGGAGTGTGACGAATTAGTTAAATGATTGATTACTGTTTGAAATTACCGTTGTGTTTTGATGAACGGGCTATGTAATATTGTTAGTCGTCATCAGTTAAAACTTATCGTATATTGCGTATTATTTGAAAAAAAAGTTTTCAACTCACGAGAAATGCTCAGCTAAATGTATTGTTTTCATTGTTACAGCCCGTTTATTCGACCAAAGCTCGGAAAACTTTGTGAAGCTTCATGTGTCGTAAGTGTCATTTACTATTATTTGTTTCGTAAAAAATAAAGAAAGATATATTTGCGTGGATTTGATTACATGATAATTTTCTCACAATACAGTAGACGTGCAATTTATGAAATTGTTGCCATACCGTTATCATCGTCACAGATTGTTATAGCTTTTCATTATTTTAACTATCCATCGCAGGTTAGATTATACAGTATACTGCTTCAAGGCAGTGGCGGTTTTAGGCCCGGGCCGGGGGGGGGCGAACAGGCCCCCAGCTTTGCTCCAACCCCCAGTTTTGTGACCACTCATTTTTGCGAAAATAACACAAATGTTTTTTTGTTTTCAAATTTTAGAAAAGTAGGCAAATTTGCTGTTTCCATTGAAAACCAAACGAAACAAGGTACGATGTACCTTGTTTGGTACCTTTTTCCATTGAAAACCAAAAGTGCTTTTGCTTCAGAAGGCTTCGCCCCTGGCCCTTTGATCAGGGGCTCTGCCCCGGCCCCCGATGGGGGTTCTGCCCCCAGACCCTCGTTATAGGCTCACGCTGCCGCGCTCACCATGCGGCCATACCCCCAGATATTGCGGGCTAGAACCGCCACTGCTCCAGGTTTCCATTTACAGTTAACATTGCTATATTTCTTATTGTTTCGTAACTGTGTCAACATCAGACATGTGCTTTTTGTTAAAAGCCAATATTAGCTGCGTATGAGCATTAAATTGCAACCGTAAGCTTACACAAAATGTTGTTACTGTATAGCGATTGTGTGCAACGTTGCAGTCGTTCGAGCGGGTGGTGGTTCAGAACATATTGCACGGTCTTTCACCCAGTCTGTGCGAGGCAGTCGAAAGCGTGAGTCGATGGCGTGTTGTTCGCGCCGCGTTTCCACACATCTTGCACTGCTGCGCCGCCATGCTGCAAGCTCGCGAGAAAGCAACGATAACTGCAGCAGCAGCAACCACTACGACGACGTCTGAAACACAACCATCCAAGCCCGACCTTCAGTCGCCCAGATCGAAGGAACTGCAAAGTAGTGCAGCGCGGCCGCCGGCGTCGGAGACGAGACCCAAGTTCAGCGCGAGCGAGGTGAAGCTACTGTACGCGCTGCACTGGGTGATCCTCGACGCCGCGGCCGAGTGCGAGGATGCCGAGAATGAGACTCGCCAGCAGAGAAGTCCAGCAGCCGGTGAGCAGACATCCTCCGTCTCCTACCTCCTCTCCCTCGACGACATCCAGCTGTTCGTCTTTCTGCTGGCGCCGCTCTTCGACACGATGGAGGAGTCCGACTTTCAGACGCTGAAGCTGGAGAACGGCCTGCGGCTGTGGGAGCCGCTGTGGTCGTACAGCCAGCCGGACGTGCCCTGCTTCACGATCCCCGCCAAGCACCGGCGCACGATACTCAAGGCGCAGAGGTCGACGCACGCCCGGGTCAACTTCAACATGGCCAACATCTACGTCGGCAAGGGGACGTCGACCGACGACATCTACTGCGGCGGAGACGCGGAAGAAGTCCGTGTGGGTTCTGAGGCGGGAGCTGCAGGGGAGGACGATGAGAGGTCGGGGGAGGGGAGTGAGAAGGAGGGAACCTGCGTGCAGTCGCTACTGCATGCCCCACTGGCTCACATGAGCGACATCTGCGCTCTGTCCATCACGGAGACCACAGTTTCGGCGGATCGCTCGACCACGACATGTGAGACCTGCAAGCAATCTGTTCCCGGCACATCGGCAGACCAGAGCACTTGTCAGTGTGACGGCAACACCAGACGTTCGAGCTCCGTGTCTTCGGAGAGCAGATCCCTTGGACTCCCGGGGGTTGAATCGCAGCGACTGGACGCCGCTATCACGGCCTTCGCTCGCGCCTACCCAAACCTGGACGTTCTAAGTGCGAGTTGTTTCGACGTGGCCGTGCTTCGCTGTCTGTTCTGTGCCCAGTGGCCGGAGTCTGGCGTGCACTGGGCGCTCAGGTATGTTCATCGACGTCTGCTGGAGATCTCGTCGGAGCGTCAGAATGCCGGCAGCCTTCAACAGCGGCAAAGGAGCTTTTCTTTGCCTGCGTCCGAGTTTCCCACATCCGCACCGGGAGTCGGACTGGCACCGTGCCTTGAGGAACCGGCGTCTATGGGCTCGGAGGGCGACATCATCAGACGGCAGCCGGCTTTCAAGCGACAAAGAGGAGCTGGCGACGTCGACGGCGGATTCACGGATGACCAGGACTCGGTGCTGGGCAGGTTAATAGAGAACGACGAGGAGAGTCTGGTGGATGAAGACGACTTGGACGACTCGTCGTCGGACGTGGCGAGGAAACCTTTCCGCTGCACCGTAAACGTGGTCGACGTGCGGCGCGCCAGAAACCTCGTCCATCATCAGAACGCCGACGACGACGACGACAGCTCCGGGTCGGGCAAGCACCTCAAAAAGCCGATCATCACAATCACTTCAGACACGCCGGCAGCGTCCCCGGCGTCCAGGAGTCCGGTGTTGACGCGTGCGAGAGACCGGCGTGACAGCCAGATGTCGACGTTGTCCAAGGTTCTACCGTCTCCTGGTAGAAGTCATTCCACGTCACCCACCAATGCCGGCCTGCCGCGCAGCATGACGGACTCAACCATCAACTACGGCGCCGGCGGCTGCGGTGAGGACGCCACGGAGGAGCTGGCGGGCAGCGCGTGCTACGTCACCGCCGACGGACAGATGGACTATCGAGTCATCCTGAAATCGGCGCACGCGGTTTCCAGTCGTTTCTGCAGTCTGCGTGTCTGCACGGTCCTTCTCAACATTCTCAACTGTCTGCTCGACATCGGAGCCGTGGAGCCGGAACGACCCCTGACGAGTGACGAAAAGTCAGAGGACAGCAGCAGCGGACCGAAATTCCAGCGATTAACGGAGGACGAGAAGAAGAGAGAACTAGAGCGGAGCAAGATGTGGTTAGCTGGAGACGAGGATAGCTCCACGTTTGCTGTCGCTCTCGAAACCGTATTCCGGTACGTTTGTTAACGTCATAAATGAAGCTATGACTCAGTTAGAAACTAATTAATGAAACTTGCAGTGATTATAGTTAAATAGTAGCAATTTGGATAGGTAATTTATTGTTAACAAAAGCGAGAAAATGCTAGGCCAACGTTAAAGCCGGTCAAGCCAAGACCATATGACACGTTTTGTTTGTTTAAATTTATGCCTCAATGAAAATCGGTGATTATGTACATTAACGTAATTATACTGATGTCTGCATGGTATCGAATATCATTTTGTTTGACACGCGAAAATGCAGAAAGTAGTTTATTTTTTTGTGTGAAAAATGTGGTTAACCGTTGAAGAATATGGCAACGACAACGCGTGTGACCGTGATTCATCATATCAGATAAAGTTATAACATGTATATCATCACCTTCGTCGTCATTATCAATAATAAGCAATTTCTTCTAAGATCACGTCAGTGACGTGTTAGAATGTCAGAATAGTTGGCTCAAAAGACCTGACAAACATTTACACGTATATAATTATGTTTTTGTTTTTTTCTGACCTAGGATGTACCAGTCTTTGGGCTGTCCGCACGGCTGTCGCGATGGTATAAAAGGAGCCCAGGCGGACGATGTTCGCACGCAGTCAAGGTCTTTCCTGCAGAGGTTGTCAAACCTGGACAAAACGCAGTTCTCACGCTACATCCAGCGCTCGTTTCTCGCCCAGCCTCTGCAGTCAGTCATGGATCAACTCCACGCGCTCATCGGCTTCTGTGCCGAGCCGCTCATCTTGCAGTCAGGTAGGTCACACCGCGGCATATACGTTCTCTACGAAGAAAATTTAATTCAATAAAATATTCAGTTCACTTCGAGCATCAACTTACGTACCATAAAGTTGCCCAGTTTTAATGCTATGTAGCGTCATTCTTAGTAGCACGCGCACATTATTGTAGACTACTGTGCAATGCCAAAAAAAGAAAGTTTTAAATGATGTTACGTATAGTTAAAGCACATGTGCAAAAGACGGTCATTGTACAAATAAACGGCCCACTGATAGAACATGAATATTTTAATAGGCCTACTGCTAACAATGTTTTTTCTATTAGGTTACTTATCACTATTACTGTTGACGCTGTCTGGTTTTTAGCTGGGCGACGTGGAACAATTATTGCCTATTGACTATTTCGTGAAAAAAAACTCGCGAATAGCCACTATGTAAATCAGCGTATTCATCCCTTCATTCATTCGTACATTCAGCGACACTGTTGTTTGGTGCAGGTCCAAGGAAGTCGTTGCTGGAACAGCTGTCAAGAACCGGTTACGGTCACAACTTTGGCGAGCAGGCGGGCGGCGGTCCTAGCGTCCAGGGACAGCTGATTGTGCAGATATTGAAACCGTTGCTTGACAAGTGCGTCAGCACGCGCAAAGAACTGCAGGCTCACGAAAACATTGTAAGTAATGTACACTACACTGTGAGTCAAAAAGTAAACCAGAACGTTTCTAAGGCAGTTGCAGCTACGTCAACACGCTGCATTCAAAAACTGACAAAATTTGTAAACGCATTGCTAGGGCTGCTCAAAAATGTGTTTGCTTGCTGCCTCTCCCAATGAACCCCAACTTTCCCTCTCGGCCTTCGCTCTTGATTTTCGATTCTTTGGTTCTCAGCCTTTGTGCACATGCACAGTTCTAACTTTTCCTCAGGAAAAAACTGAAGTATATTCCGAAAGTATGCGGCCTGTCGTTCAGAAATGAGTCTGAATCTTGGAAAATGATATTTCCTATAGGCCTAGGTCCAAAATGCTGACTGTCGACGAAACACGGTATGTGTGTGTGACGCTGTAGAGCCTGTACTGTGACGTGCGTCAACTGCTGACGTACGTCAAGGAAGTTCACGGCGGAACGTTTCGACGAGTGGCGCTGGCCGCTCTCATTGACTCACTCAAACGCCCGCCACATACTGCTTCGACCAACGCCGCACAGGCCACTAAAATATCAAGGTCTGTACGGAACGCTTTGAAGTAAGTAGAGCTTAGATGACGGTGGCGTGGTGTAGGCGTAAGTTGTGTCCGATAAACAATCACGGTTTATAACCCAACGCCCCGTTCAGCTCAGCCAATCATTTCTTTTAGTAAATCGAGTACCTCTTGTCTGACCGGGGTTATGGCTGTGGCTGATGACGCTCTGTTCAGTGCGCATCTGCACCATTTAACATTTTACGTTTTTTTAAATTGACCGTTGGGCCCGCCAATTGTTGCTGCAGCTGCTGATGATGATGATGAAAATAAACAACAATGAATTCTTTTAGCTTTTTATTGCCTATACTGACAGGATGAAATATATGTGAGACTTTTGTTGCTAGTATTAAAACCATTTTTTTCTGAGCCGTGCTGTGTGTATATGGCGAAAAGTCAAGAAATGAGACCACGAAGATGTGTCAGTATAGCTAATTATTCATAGATTAAATGTGATAATTTTTTCTACGGCAAATGATTGCTTTTTGAGTCGTCGTGAGCTCTGGCACTAGTATTCCGGAATGAAAGTGGTTTTATGTGATACTTAAGCGTACACATGTACCGACAAGAAGCCCAGCTGTCGCTAGGATAGCCGACCGTACTGTTTTTTAGTGACCTTCAAGGTCATCCAGGGTCGATGATTTTTAGGTCATTTGAAAGCCATTATGCGACTTCCTATTAGCAACCTTGACCCTGTGTTTCATCATTTCCGAGATACGGCCATTTATAACTTGAAACTTTCCATTGAAAATTGTGGCCAAACCGCTGCTGATGGAGACATGGTTACTATTGACAGCCTATGGAAAGTCGCTATCAGTCTATCCGTTAATACCATCGCCGACTGCCTACGACTTACCGTTTATCCACAATACATCCGTGACATACAGACGGACAAACGGACGACAAGCATGCCAATAGCTCGACCGTTACTTAAGTACGCTCGACTAAAATTAAGACTGGAACGTATTGCTTATCGTCAACACTGTGCATGTGTTGTTTTGTGTCAGGCGAGATCTGTCGTTTACGTCAGACAGCGGAGATGAACGAGAGACGCGCACGAACGATGCCGGAGCGAACAAAACGAGGAAGTTGCTCTTCAAAAAGAAAGTCGTAAAGGTTTCGTTTTTTTTTTCGTTCGTGTTTTGTTTTTATTGTGTCTGTTGTTGTTGCTCGTACCCGATGTTAACTCACTGTTGGCAAGCACTTGATACGCTAACATTTTTTTGAAGATCCAAACGTAAAACTATTACTTTGTGGGTATAGTGTCATGACATCACTTTGTGAAATATAAAACGTTTTTGAATTAGATAAGGTTAGATTGGATCATTCTGTAATTCATTGTTTTCAAAGCGAAAACTTTTAAGAACTATATAACAATAAAAGATGTTGGAGCGGACTGCTGACGTGATATGCGGCGGTGCGTACAGTTACCGAACGTCTCAGGCGTTGAAAGTAAAATAGGCCAGTGCATGCGTATACTATTTTTGCGTCATTTTAAAGGTTTTATGTTTGTTGATGACTTTGATTTTTTAAAGTTTTTGAACCGAAAATTGGCAAGAGTACCCGGCGTGTAAACATACAGAGTTAACGCTCATGGTTTTGAAGAAACGTACAAGAAAGAAAATGATAATGTAGTACCGGGTACACAATAGTTTACACCCGACATACATGTGTGCAGGCCTGTCGGGCCGCCGAAGCCGGATAAAGTTGTATAAATTAGATGCTGTCCGTTTCGTCTGTTGTCGATAGTAAAATGTGAATGTATGATGCTATATTAATAAGCCTACATTTCGATTGATTGTTGGCTTGCTATAGCACATTCTGCCGGGGCACGGGGTTGCAGCGACAAGTGACTCTGAGCTGGCCGACGAGTCGACGTCTGTAGGAGGATTACACGGTCGACTCAGTCCACGAGTCAGTCTCGCCATTGCTGCTGATGACGACACCGCACTCGTGCCGAAACAACGCAAATCCAGCAAACTCAATATCGGTCCGTTTCTAATTTAGTGTAAAATAATCTAAAAAAAATTTGATTTGATATTGCGTCAGCCATTGTCGCAACTAGCAAAGTACTTGCAGGTGGACTTTCAAATGACCATCATTCGCCAGATGACGCCACGAAGCACTACACGCTGCGCTAAGCACTATACTGATGGTTGGCCGGCAACTTGACCCCTCCCCCTCATGTTACTTGTGAAAGGTAGTGGGAGTAAGGTAGGGGCGCACGTACCTAAGGCCCAAGGACTCAAACTCCGCGGTCGGGGTCCGCGACCATGCAGCACAGAACTCACCTGAAAGGTATGACAGGCAGACAGACCAACAAAAACTTTCTACGCATTTTAGTAAGATGTTAGTTTTGAATCAGAAACGCTATGCTTGATGTTGACCTGTCCTATAGATGTCCTTATGCTGCCACACACCGACACTGCCGTTTTAACGCACGAAAGCAGCTACTCGCAATCGCAATTCTGTCGGTCCGTCAGTCCGTCCATCTGTTCGTCTGTCACACGGGTGGATCAGTCAAAAACGGTGAAGCTAGGATCACCAAATCTTCACCGTCGGCTGCCTGAAAGACTCCAGTTTTAGGAACCGTAAAGCTTTTCCATAAATTCGAAGGGGGTCACCCCGAACGAGGGCGCTAAATGAGAGGGGGCGGGAAAATTTGTGATTTTTAGCCAATAAGTCGCTATACCTCAATAACGGTGCGAGATAGGGCTTAGGTTACTATTAATCACTAATAGGAAGTCATACACTGGCTCTCGATTGTCATTAAATTCAATGATCTTGGATGACCTTGAACGCTAAAATAGGGGTTTTAATGGTCTTTTGGCGATTTCGGGGTGCGAGACACAATTCAAGTGTGAATTGCGCCGAAATCAATTGAGATAGACATGGAAAAGCTGCATATGAAATTTTTAGCATTAAACGTAGATTTTAATGGTCAAAGTCTCGATTTTCTACGTTCAAGGAAACTGCGCACAAGGGCATCAAATAGCGGTATCCTCGTAAAAGTCGTTATTTTACCGTTGTTGGCAAGTCTACCGTGAAAACGGTTGCAGATAGGCATGGATATGCTGCCTAGTGACGAGCTTTTCAGTCGTATCAACATCGATGACTTTAAAAAACCATGTACTTCCAAAATAAGGGGCTTTTATTGATTTTTGCGATTTTTGGCTGCAATGCACACTCCAAGTTTGAATTGCGACGAAATGGCCGGAGATAGACTGACAGTTTGCGAACAGGAACTGTTATAGGCTTCCGCGCGTCTCGTGAGCATTAGCTCTAATTTTTTGTATTAGCTGTACTCAGATAGATCTAGACTCTGCATGTATTATTTCACGACCTACATTCTTGTCGCCTATCTCCCACTGCAGTGTGTGGAGTGTTATAACTTGCGCATAATCTCGCTGTTGGTAGGCTATGCACTTGATGCGCTGACATTTTTAGGATCCAGCCGTGAAAACACATACAGAGCGACGTAACTGAACTGGACTGAACTGAAATGACATGGTTTAGTCTTTGACAAACTGCTTAATAGACAGGCAGTAATGCATTGCAGTAAGCACCGTCTAACGACGTCGGTGACTACGTGACTACGCGCACGTATGCGTCAACCAATGACCAATGTGTTCGCCCTGCTCGCCCATTGGTCGTTTCGTCAAAAACTGTCAGTTTAGTTTAAGCCCGTCAAGAGCCACAGCGGGGCCCGGGGGGAAATTATTGCGGGGCCCCTGTAGGGAGAAAAGTTTTGATTTTTCCCTTTAAAATGGCACATTCTGGTGTGTTTTATATTTTTGAGCGACGGTAACGGTGGGGTCCCCAAACGTCGCGACGCCTGGGGTAACTTGCCTCTCCACTACTCCCCCCCTCTCGATGGGCTTGGTTCGGTTCAGTTCATTTTATTCGCGTCGCTCTGTACGTTCCTTCATAAAGCAAACGACGGTGTAGTCTATGCAATCTGAGCATGGTTTTAGTACGATACCGCACTGTCTGGAGTGGTATAAGCTTGTACTGTGTACTCACCTACCCACTCTAGCAGTGTTGTAGTGGCGTGAAACTGTAGGCTCTTTGTGTCCAATTATCGTGTATATACAGCGTGGCATCGCAGCACGAAGTCAGACCACGAGGACGAGGGATCTAGCGACAATGTTCCATTATCGCTGTCATCTCGTGTGGGTGAAAGTCGTAGTCACGAGGCGCTGCCGAGAGGCACTGGGACCGGCACCGCAGCCAGCACGGTACTCAAGCAGAAGCGAATGTCGTTCAAGACCGCAGGCCAAGCGACCCTCGGCTTCCTCAGTGCACGAAGACGCCTGGAGGACGGTCTCAAGTGCTTCAGTAAACGGCGACAGAGCAGGCGCGCCGACAGTTTGCACGGAGACCGTGAGTTTACGACTTAATTTTCTTTATCGCCTTCTACTACTTTGCGCATGATCAGTCTTGTATTCCGAATATGGCACTGAATTTACTGGCTAATTAAGTGTGGGCCTGTAGCAAGAACGTGAAGCTGGCCCGCATTTTAGCTAAACTGAAATAGCCAAGTTTACACGTTCCGTCTACGTGTTCATTGTAACATCAGATACATCATCAGTGACTTGGTATAGTGCAACATTGAGTTAAGACATTGGACTTGCGATGGCAAAGTCGTTGGTTCGATTCACGGTCGGGTGGCTATCAAGTGGGCAGTACTTGGACAGATGACTGCGGACAGGTCATCTTGTGTGTATAACAAACACCGAGTGACCAAGGTCAACTCACCTTTCAATTTTTTTCAGGGGTAAGTAAATAGAATATACCGGCCGGTCTGGTTGGAATTATGGCGGGACGCGTTCACCTGTGTCGGGTGGCAGGTACACTGTGTGATCCCATATGGCAGGTGACGCTCGGTAGCTCTGAGATGGGTTTTCGGCGCGCTATATAAATTGACGCTACCATATAACCACAACGATTACCACCATCGTCCAGGTTTTAGGCTGATCGCAGGGCGGTGTTTGTGTGATCTGCCAGTGGACAGTCTGAGTCGGGCGGTGCGCGATCTAAATCTGTCCTCGTCCGGGATGAGCTCCGGTGCAGGCAAGGAGCAGCCGGCAGCTGCCGTACTGCGCGAGAAGAAGTTGGTCAACTCGTACATCGTCAAGTCCGGCATGCTTCGCTTCAACTTCATGCTAGATTGCTGTAATCCCGGCACCCTGCCCGACGCACACCTTATTGCCGCCTTGCTCGATCTCGTGCGTATATAACACTTCACATTTATACACTATTGCCCCGTCCTCTTTCTCTCTCAATTTTGGGCTGTCGGGAAAATGTTGGAAAATCTTCTCCCGGTCGGAAATTTTTGACATATGTTTATTTAGGGCTGACACCTCTGTTTTTTTAGAAATTTATAGGGACAGAATCAAAATTTTGAGCAACCAGGGTTATTTTTGTCAGAACTTTGCAGCGCTCTGTCGGAATTCTGTTGGAAAATTGTCACATTGTTTGTCGGAAAATTGCAACTTTTTCCGTCTACTTTTTGACTCACGATATATACCTTGCTGTTCAAAGATGTAGGCTATACAGTGCATAAGGGCTGTTTCGGCGCGATATATAAATTGACGCTTTACTCAGGGCTTAAGCTGATGGAAACAATTTAACGAACGTTTAAACCCGTCGAGTAAACGGCTGAGCCAGCAGCAAAAACGAGCAGAAAATTAGCCGTTTAAAGACCTGAAAAGACGGCGGGTAGTCATTATGTTTGTTGTGTTGTCGTTCGCCAGGAGGCGCCAGTGGTGGCCCGTGCAGCGATGCTGCTCGAGTGCGCTCATCTGGTGTCGCGTTGTAACCATGGTGACTGGCCACGCTGGATGAAGATGCCCGGAGGCGTGCCTCATTCCCGCAGTCAGCCTACCGGCTACAGACGCAACCTGCTGCTGCAGCGGACCAGCGGTCGACTCTTCCACCAGTGGGCAGAAGTCAGTTTCTCTGCAGTTTCCATCAGGCGCGTTTTGGGGGGCTTTGAACCCACGTTGAAGATAAGAAAAAAACCACAAAAACTAGTTCACCATCGACATGTGATGTTTTACGCTGAACTAAGTTTGTCTCTGTTATGTACAGTGAAATGTGTAAAAGTTTTACTTCAACTTCGTATAGTTGTTGGGCTTCACCCGCCGTCCAGTTTCATGGGTAGCTTACAGCACTCCCCAAGGATTGAAAGAGAAAGAAAGTAAGACAGGAAAGTGTGCTAGGAACAACAAGTGAAATGCATAAGTTCTCATTGCGAAATCATGCGTATGCTACTGGTTTTTGTTGACTTAAGTATTGAGTAACATGGAAATTATGCGTAAACATAATTGCTACGTTGTGCTGGTAGGCACTGGGCAATCATCTGTCGGATATTCTGGGCGATGAAGTGGCCGACATGGCGGCGATTGTCGACCAGGTCAAGGACGAGTCACGTCGCAAGGAACTCAGATCACACGACGAGAAAGAAGATTATCTCGACGAAGGTTTTTTACGTTTATTTTTGGTCTGCTTATCACCCCTCCCCCCAATTTCTCTTTTTTGTACATCTCAACGGTTCTTGCACTGTTTGGCGTTATTAACGAATAATGAGTTTGAAGAAGAAATGGCCCATAATTTTTTCGTCATTTTTATCACTTTTGACTGCACGTTAAAATTGTCATGCGCCGTGTCGTGACTCATATGTTACGCTGTCTACGGTCATGCGTTCGTTTCAGCTACTGTAAACTACACTGGCTCCGACTGTCCTTACTCACTCAAGATGATCGCATGTCACCTGCTGCTCGAGATCACGTCGTTTTTACGTGAAACCTACCAGCACATGCCGCGGTCCCGCACCAGTCGTCAGAGTGGAGTAGGTCTTGAAGCGGCCACATCATGGGCTGACAAACAGACAGGTGACTGCGTGGCAAGCACTTCTGCTAAATTACCAGTAAACGCATTCTCTTTGCTTTATTGTATGATGCGTCATTAGAATATATTCCCAGTTTTGTTTTAGTACAACCAGGTCTATGCGTGCCTGCTTATCTTGTATTTTTTGTAGACTGTACTTTGAAATCTAATGACCAATTCACACCTACGACGCCGACTCAACTCAACTCAACTCGGCTGTTGAGTTGAGTTGCTTCGGCGTCGTAGGTGTGGAGTCGAATCGAATTGCCGACGCAAACTCAGTTGTATCCGGCTGTCGCCGACTGTCGAGTCGCGTCGTCAATTTTGTTCACATCGGCGTCATAGGTGTGAATTGCCCAATTGCCCGTTTTGCAGTCTAGCGTTATTTTTGGCTATTGAAACAATAAAGGCGTAGTTACATGCTCAGTGAACGTATTGTCTGCAGGTGGCGGCGGGTCTAGTCGTCGCTGGAGCTCGGTGCTAGGCAGTCCTGGGCAGTCTGAGCGCAGTAACTCGCGATCATCCCAGGGCGAATCACATGTACAAGGTGCGTTTATCAACATGCAATCTAGCTTGTTGTCAGTGATGATGTTAAACGAGGTTAAACTTGCGATACCAAGGAAGAGGCCAACGCCAGAACCACGAGACGAAAATTGAAGCCATTTGTTGAAGGCCGAGGCCAAAACGGAGGTCAAAGGACCAAGGTAGTCAGGTAGAACTATGAAAGTGACAATAACATCGTAAGCTAGAACTTTTACTGTGTTAACAAGGCCGAAACACTACGACAGGGGCCAGGCCGAAGCCAAATGCTTAAGGGCAAGGTCGAGGCAGAAACCAAATCCCGGAAGAAAGGCCACTGGACAAAAGGCCACTTGGATATAATTATAATTATTTATTCGACAGCTCAGGAAAAAGTTATTGACTACTGAAACGCTAAACATTATGATTAGTATTAGTATTTTGTTTTAAGTTTTATTGTTCGGTTTTAAATAATAATCGTTTAACTATGTCGTTTCTGCTGTTTCGAGCGTACTCAGCAATGAGAATCAGGCAATCATTCTGCATTGTCACAGTAATTGCTCACTGCTTGAGTTATTGAAAATATTTAGGCCTACATGCGTAAATGGTAAACCGGTGGTAAGCTACCAATAAAACGGGGGCGCTGAATTTGCAGGACTGGATTTTGAAGGACTGGATTTTGAAGGACCAAATTTATAAATGGACCTGCATGATGACGGGCCAGGAAAGTGAGAGGCCAACCAAATCGCAAGGCCAACAACTGTTTACGTCACGTCTGCAACCGACTCGGGTGGAAGTTCGAAATGTCGACTCACGTGACGGGCATCGAACTTTGTGCAGGACCGCGCTTGCTCGATGATCGTGCCCGTCAGACTGTTAGGTGTCATTAAAATGAAGGATAACAATTCAACTATAAAAAGTAGGCATACGTTTTTTAGAATACAGAAATCCCGCGGATTTTTGTACGCGCATGACAACCAACTGTATAAGCAAGTGAAAAGGAAAGGAAACGTTTAGTATCTGAAGTGTTGTGTGGAAGTTTGTGACGGTTCAGCGAAGCTCGAACACGACAACTTTAGTACAGGGGTAAGCAGATTATGTACCGATTACATGTGGGGTAGGCCTTCTTTACTGTGCTTTCATAAAGTTGTTAAAACATGAAACAACAGTGAATTGGAATATTCTTAACAGGGGAATGGTCCTCGCGACTATATTTGTGCGTGTACGTGTTATATTGCACTTTCTATTCAGCCGCAAAGGCTGCAATGTCTTTAATAAACACACATCTAACACATCATGCAATTCCACATCCTCGTAAGGCTGACAGCGTTGAGTTGTAGGCGGGTATCGGGTATCTTGTAAGCCGTCTGTCTGTCTGTCCGTCCGTCCGTCTGTCTGCACTCTCACGGTTGCAGTTCTTCTAAACCGATTCTGGCCTATCACATTCACGGTCCGTCAAAATCCACCCCTGCGATTTGGTCCGCCAAAATCCATTCCTTCAAATTCCGGGCTTTGAAGTTTTCTGGTCCTTCAAATTCCAGGTCCTGCAAATTCAGTCACCCCATTCCGTCGAGCGTTCTGCTTCTGGTTGCATTATTGTGAGAAGCGAGGGGCGAGGCGTCGGCATAGGCTGCTATTGTGCTGCAATTTAAAGTTGATTTATGTCTCGCCAGCATAACTCCATTGTTGTACGGCTACCAGGACTATGTGTCAGCCAGTGTCATTGTGGCGACCTGTAGCTCGCCTATAGATACGTTACGGTTGCGTATGCCATAATCGATCTGGACTGCCACAACGCATGTCGTAAAAGTGAAGCTGTGAGACAACTATATTCAAAGAGAATGAAATCCGCCAGCGATTTCAATGTGACTTGCAGTTTAAGATATCAAGTGCAATGTGTCGTTTTTCGCTAACACTGACACTAAGCTGATCAAGTTAAACAGCAACTCTATTCGGAATTGAGTAAAATGAGACGATGTTAGTACATTCGAATCGCAAATTTGCAGCTTGGCCAGCAGCTCTGTTGCACTTTCTTTCTTTATCGTATGCAGTTGACTCGGCGCAGCCACTCTTTGGCAGCACCAGAAGCGGTGTGAAGCTCCAATAAACCACCATCAAACTTGTTCACAGGACAGTCGTTCACGATGTGCGACATAGATTGAGTGTCACCACAAATGCACAATGGGCTATCGGTATAACTCCACTGATGGAGACTTGCTGCACATCGACCAGTGCCTGATCGGAAACGATTTAGTAGACACCACTCACGTCTGGGAAGATCATAGCCAGGAACGAGATCTGTTGGGTCATCAATGATGAAGGAGTTAACTGTAGGATTAACCTCCCACGTCTCTCTCCATAATTCCTTAGCTGAAGTGTCATGTTGCAATTAGCTGCTGCGACTGCTGCGACTGCGACTTTTGTCTCATTGCCCCTCTAGTCCAATCACAGGCTGCGCGGTAGCGCCAGCCCTGTTGTTAGGGTGACCAGCCATTTCAATGGGAGACTCCAAAATTTGACCCCTCGTATTTCCTAAACCCCTTGATTTTTCCACACCAAAATTTGCACAGATGATTACATCCAGCATATGTCCTGATGTACAAAATTTGGTGAAAATCCGTTTACGGGGGGCTTTCCACGAATAGGTGAAATATAACGCTTGCGTGACTTTTTGTGCCTTTCCTTCCCTTCCCTTTCCTTCCCTTTCCTTTCCTTTAAATCACAGTTTAAAAATTCAAACATCACCATTACACAACGTCAGAAGAACTTTGCTGACTGTGTAATGGTAAAGTTTGAATTTTTAAATTGTGATTTGTGCTGTTTTATATCTACAACCACGATGTCACCCTTACACTGTATATAAACTGAACAGTTTTTTACATAAATAT
>Ga0209367_1001292_pt1 | contig 30179 bp, 19 predicted proteins | sample WorMetLIZISLAND2_FD_187412 | JGI IMG/M metagenome (GOLD analysis project Ga0209367, IMG submission 187412) | Marine gutless worms symbiont microbial communities from Max Planck institute for Marine Microbiology, Germany - Olavius geniculatus... ...
CATTCACCAATCTAATAACTGTTGCCTAACTTACATTAAGCAAAACTACGAGAAAATTATTCACAATTCACAAAAATAACTGATAAAAAATTGGAGAAAATAGTTCCGTAATGCAAATGTCTCATAAGAAAACAAATAGCAGGAGACTCACGTTGTGAATGTTAGGAACACTGGTTGCTTTGCGTATCATGCGACCTCGAGACGATAATAACTCCTTGATTGCAACTTCCTACACAATAAGAAAGCAAGAAAATTAACAGTTTTGTATAATCGACATCAAACATCAGTCAACTTCCACAGCTAATATTGGTAAACGTAACAATACTATTAAGACAGCATCAACACATAAGCTAAGACATACAGTGTATTTCTTGTAATCAGTCTCACATGCATGGTTTTTTGTTTAGGCAGACGATATCTTTGGATTACTCCTCAGAGTTACTCTGGTCTAAGCTGATACCCAAAGACAAAAGTCCTCAAAATCAGTGTGGCAGTTTTTCTGATAACGACACATCCTTCTTGCCACCCAAACATGTCAAAGCACTGAATGCAGACAGCGTTTCTGACTATGGACAACAAGCCGTCACTATTAACCAGAAACATTTCACGACATTAGTAAAATCTTCAACAATAGCACAAATAAGTTGTAACAAAGACAAGGAGGAAATATTCTAAAGCATACCTGCCGCAGCCGATCCAGAGCAAGAATACTGTCAACGGCTGACACTCCTTTAATGTACTTCTCTATGTAAGTTTCACCGTCGGACGTGCCCTGCTCGTTCTGTGATGCAGCAATCTGTGCAAGACTCTCACGGTCTTCCAAGTCTTCTGAAGCCTGCCACAGACAACTAAACCACTGAAGCAATCAGCCACTGGATTACTGCTTCTAGGTGTTACCAAATACTGCCTGTAGTCCACTCATCAATCGAACAGCACCATCTGTTAACACCTTCTGATGACAACTGATGACACACCTGTTCTCTAGCAAGTGAGTGAGTAAGTGAGTGAGTAGAGTTTAGCGTCCACCCGACACAGTATAGGTCATTTTGGGGACGACCTTTCCAGGCGGAATGCACACAAACACATAATAACAAAACAGTAAGTTTAACCATAGCAACACCATTAACTAAATGTCACCATCTGCATCTACGATTTCAATCTACTTCTATCTGTAGTGCAATGTAAATGTTACTTACTTACTTACTTACTTACAAGACAGTTTAAACTATGTCAGTCATTGTATGGTCTAACTGTACTGTAAAATGTACCATCATTATTACAATAAAGACTGTTACTGAGTCTGGCCAGACTGTGCTTTGAATGTCTGTAGAACAAGATGAAATATTTTCACTGTCACGACGCACAACTGTAAGACATGACACAGTTACACAAAATCATTCTAAACTGATCTGAATATTTCCCATATCCTGCTTGTCTGACAAAAAGCACATCGATTCACAATACTTGCACAAAACACACCGACTGTGACAAAGTATTCTTAAAAACGAAGCAAGAAGCAAAATACGATTAACAGTAACTGTCAGCTGTAGTCACTCACAGATAACAGAGAGCGCATGAAACATATTCAAACCTTTGGAATATTGGAGACAATTTCATACGTAACACCAGCGGCAAGCATACAGTCCTGCATATATGAACAGTTACATAGGGTAACAACTGTTGTGCTATGCTATCACGCCCAGTAAGCTTCTACTTATTCAGCATCTCATCAAGGGTAGGAGGCTGAGTTGGACTGATCACATTATGATTACCAGCAGTAAACTGGTATGGCAAAGAAACACATCAGCCACTGCAAAGATAGTCTACTATTAGTTGAATGCTCCTGAGTGATGAAATAAGGTTTAACATCCCGCTAGACACATTACAGGTCATTTCAAAGATGGCCACCAAGGCAGTCACTTGCACTGATACAACAAAAATCAACAGCAAAAATCAAACAAACTAACAAAAAACCTGAACTGCAATAACAATCTACCTACATAAAAATAAAGCTAATTAACAAAAAAAGATTCACACATACACAATCTAACTACAGTGACACAAACTTAAACCCTGGTTTAGTCTGTGTGGCCGGGAAACTATTCAATGACCCTGACTCATGACATACAGCTGAAAAAAGTTAACAATCATAGCCTATAATACACACAGTTTTAGTGCACTGAAGTCAACTATCTCCTTCAACCAGCCAAATTATATCTCCACTGCCACATAAATGCAGAGATCCAGCATGTGACTGCGAGAGCTTCAAATTATTCTTTAAAACAATATTTTTCAGTTTTTACCAAAGTGTGACTAGCACACTTGGAGTTTATTTAACATTATGTGCTACACAAATTCACAGTTTACTTACTAATTTACTTACTATTTAATTATCACAAAATAACAACCATTGTGCATTCATACCACTTTGCCGATCTTGCGGCGCAGTCTGTCGGTAATGCTATGTCGCTTGTAGACATTGATGCAGATACGTTTGCGAAGAATAAGCTCCATGGCAGCCGGGTGACTGAGCTGCACGATCACCTTCACTATGAGGTAGATTCTCTCATTGTTTGGTGTCACTCTGTTAAGATGGATGGAGTCGTGCACAGATGAGTCCCATGCTACCAGTGTACAGACCTACAGCACATGACAATCTACTATGGACCTCTTACACACTAAGTACTGGTGGTCAACCAGCACAATCGGTTCAATTCAGCTCATTTCGGTTTATTCATTCCATTCACAGATTGAACAGTGGGCTGCTTCAAAGTTAATCAACCACTCACTGATCGTGAACCCTTCCATGCCACCTCTTGTATTCGACCTACATCGATGCTTGTAGTCAATGCTGAACCACTTTCGAACTGGCCAGGGCCGATGTGTAGCCAACCTCCTCCACTGCATGGGCTTCAGATCCATCCTGTTCCTGTGGTGCAGATCATCACATATTGTAAACAATTGTCCAGATCCGAAATTTCTCTGGCGATCTGCCAGCTTCACCTTTGGCTGATGAGAAGGCTATTGCCAGGCTGTGGTGTGTATTATACTCTGAATCTTTTTCTTAGTGTGTACTCTGCATGCCAAGCCAGGCCTTCTCATCAGCCAAAGGCAAGTCTGGCAGATCGCCAGAGAAATTCATATCTGGACAATTGTTCACAATATATGATGATCTGCACCACAGGAACAGGATGGATCTGAAGCCTATGCAGTGGAGAAGGTTGGCTGCACATCGACCCTGGCCAGTTCGAAAGTGGTTCAGCATTGACCACAAGCTGAGCCCCAGCCGAAATCCAATCTGGTGCATTTTAGCTTTAAAAGACGAGATCTAGTGGCAATAATTTTTATTATTTTCCAACGTTTACTGATAATTTTATCAATCACTTCGAAAAGCACATTAACTTTGAAACCACAGAAACGGACAGTAATGGTACTTTACTTAGTTGGTCTAGGAATACTTGGTCTTGTGACCCACGATTGAAGTGAAACTGAATAAAGACTTCTTTGTCTCTAGTTTCAGCTATACTGCACCTACAATATTTGTAACTAAACAAGAGGTTGAATAAACTAAAGCAGGCGTTTTTATTCAACGTTTTTAAACGTTTTTTTTTCAAATTTTGTAGGATTTTTTACGTTTTTTAACGGTTTTTAATTTTTTGAGATGTTTTTACATCTATAGTTTAAACGTATGTTTATGTCCTGTCTGGAAGATTGGGAGGGGGGGTTAATCCCTCCCCCTTGTCTACGACACTGCCCTTCCTTTTCTTTCATTCTGTCTATTCCTCTTAAAAGTAGGACCTCTTGAATCCAGCGAGGAGGTCTCTGTACGCTCTTCCAGTGAGGTCTGGAACGGAACCCAAGCCGAAAGTGAATTTGGTGCATTTTAGCGTTAAATATGACATCTGGTAGGAACAATTTCACTTATTCTGTAAAGAATTAACTGACCAAATTCAGTGCAGTTTCAGCAATGAAAGCAAAAAAAGCATGGTGGTACCACAAATTTAAAAATAGGGGATACAAATAATCTGCGAACGAAGCAAGCAGAAAAAAATTGGAGCACTGCAGAATTGTCGCATTTTGTGTTATGTGTATTTCGGTATTTTAGGCAATTTGCCATCCAAAAAATTTGCCTCCCCAATTTTCAATTTTTTACTTCCCCCAACTTTATCCAGGAGACATTTGCCTCCAACGGTCAATGGAGTGGACGCCTCTGGTCAACTTGATGGGAGACTCCAACGAGTTGGGTCCGCTATTCCAAAGGTCCACTATTCCGAAAGTCTACTATTCCCACTAACCCTAAGGTTGACCCTAACCCTAACCTTAACGCAAATGTTAGCACTGTGGTGCGTATCTGCACAGTGGACTTTTGGAATAGCAGACCTTCGGAATAGTGGGCCGGTACTGACTCCAACAACAACAACAAGTCCTACACAGAAGTCATAACACAGTGCAGTCTAAATGAAACAGAAATGTCTTCACGCTTCAGTAGTTATTTAAACTGTTCAAAGCTTGTGTTCCACTGTCGAAGTTCTAATAGCAGATGATGCCACAGCCACAGTTCCGTAACAGTAACATAGAAACAAACAAAAAGCAACCAAAAGTAATCACAGTCAATTCTGCACAGTCACCACTACATACGACCAGTTGACTTCAGTGTCATCCAATATTAGTGAAGGGCAGATCTCCTGCATCATCGTCTGCATGTGAGCTCATTCACCAATGCCCGACTTTAAACTCCTCATATGCTACATTCCTAACGTAGTGAGGAGCAGTATATGACATCAGTGTAATATTGAGGACCGACCGACCGACGACCAACCTCTGTTCCTGGAAGAGCCTTCTTGGAAGAACTTCAAACGGCTATATCTCCATAACGATGCTAGTTAAACGCATGGTCACTATGGAGCACCTATAGAAAGTCGACCCCATTATCTTTGAGGCGCCATATCTCCATAACACTGCCAGATAGATGCATGGTCACAATGGACCACCCATAGGAAGTCGACGACCGCGAGTCGAATGGTCACATGACCGATGACGTCACATGACCCCAAAAGGTCAAGGTCGTAACCCCATTATCTTTGAGGCACCATATTTTTATAACGGTGCTAGACAGATGGAGAGACAATTTCCAATAATGATTTCGATGCCAGTCACTATTAGTATAATATTAGTTCGCTCTCAAATTGACGCCGGATCTCTAATACAAGTTGAAAGGAACAAAAAAGCACTTAGAAGAATACAGGAGAAAATAATGCGCGCGAGGAGTACATTAGACTGGTCACAATCTAATAATATTTCTTGTTCAAACTTGAATTATTCCAAGAATCTCGAGTTATCCCGAGACAAATAGGCAGTGTTTTAGCAATATCAAATCTCATTTTATCCTTGGGATAAAGTCAGAATAACATACGTCTTTGTCGGAGTTCTTGACAACTGGTAGAGTGTAGAATTTTGAGCCGTGCTCTTTTGGCAAAATGGAGTTGATGCCTGCCGCCTGCAAGCCATCTTGTGCACTTGGAGAAGTCATATCTTCCGCTGTATACAGCCAACAAAACAAACTATTGACTGCTGGCAACTGCAGTTCACTCGGCCAACAAGCTACAGCTGTAACTATCAGTAATGGCAGCTGGCTGTTATCGCTGCAAACAATGACTTATTACAGCCAAATTCTATTCCAACAGTCAAAGCCAACATGCAAACAGTAGGCTATAACCAGAAAAAAATGGGTGACAGAAATTGATCCGAAGCAAACAGAAAACTTGCTTGCTACCATCAACAAAATGCAGGCTAAACTATGCTGTATTCAGCACTCAAATGTTTATGCTTATTTCCCACCAAAGCAGGTTACACGTATTAACGGTAAATAGTAAACAAATAGCAAATAAACAATGATAAAAAATAGCTGAAACAAAATTAGCAGTGACACAAAACCTATGCAAAACAGCTGTAAGCTGCAAAATGTTCCATATTAAGATGATATTATTGTAATCTACCATCAAGTGCACGACAAGCAACAGTAGACAGTACAACAGAACGACGCACCATTTAGATCAAGGAAGATGACCGGAATGTGTTGTTCCATGCTAGCTGGATGGATCCTAGAAATCACACAATGTAATCTCACCCCACTGTACCATACACAGTAAGGCATCATAATGGCATTTTTGTTTTTTTTTTAACATAAAAAATTACCAATTTGTCTCCCAACAGAAAGATTTGAAATCATTACTACTGGAATAAAACTTAACAAAGTAAATTCTAACCTTAAGCATAAAAATAAGAACTTATACTATTATTACTACTATTATAATAACTATTCCTTCAGCACCATGATGATGTTAGTCAGGTGACTAAAGTCCTACAAACTACTAAATTTCACTAAAGACAAAAAGAATGAAATGGTAAAACCGTGCAAAGTTGGCAATTTGAACAGAGACCACAAATAGTAGTAACAGCAGACCAACTGTCAATACTCACTTCCATGCAAAACTAATCAAACAAAACAATGCAGAGAAGTTCTAAAATGCAACTTAAAAAGTTCAGACTGTAACCCTGAATGGAACCTAACATATAATTCTCTCAACATCAGTCAGAAAATCCCTCACAACTAAAACCTTGATGCAAAGTTGTCAAAAAAATGCAAAATAATCTAAAAAGAATCTGTTTAAAGTATGAACTATTTAAAGCAACAACTCTTCTAAACTGTAGTTACACTTAGAATGGTAACAAAACCAAAAACAGGCTGACATCATACCAGTCAGCTGGTGCCCCGGGAATTCCACTACCAGCAGTAGGCACAAGGACGGCATTACGTTCTTCAGTCAAACAGACCCATTGATCTATCAGACTTCTTTCCCTCTCCACATCTGCCTCCGACTTCTCTGTTAACAATGAAACATCCACAATGTAAACTAAAATAGACTACACATGATCATCGGAAAAACCCAAATCTTCACTGACATTTTGTATTGTCAGATCCAGATCATGACCCCGACTGTGACCAAAATCTGATCAACTCTTCTGCAGCCATGTACAGCTCCATGAAAAAATTTCTTTAAAATATCTTGCTAACTTTTTGAGCAATCTTGCACACAAACAGACAGACACCGATAAAAGCATAGATAACTGCCATCCTTCGGCAGATAAATTTTGTGTCAACTATTCATTAATAAACAACGATGCGTTGCCATAAGTTTACCAATTTGTTTAACGTTAACATTGTCTGAATATCAGGATGTGGCATCCATTGCATCATGAAAATAGCCAATGCTACCCAGACACTAAATCAAATCAGGCAGATGCAACTTAACTACATTGCTGTTAATAGCTGGTTAATAAAGACCTTCTTTGTTCATGATTCTCTGCAGCTGGTCGTCGAGGTAGTCTCGACGTTTGGCAAGCACATCGGACCACTTGTCACGCAGAATACTCAGGTCTTCCTCCTGGTAACTGTCCAGTCCTTTCTGTAGTTTAGACCGAGCACAAACGCAGCCGATCGACACCTGGTTAATGGACTCACAGATGATGGGAAGTGTTCCTGAGTTGTGAACGGGCCGAACTGAGACCAGAATGCGTCTTGAGTGGCCCTAGATATACACAAGACAGACTGTCCTTCGATACAACAAATAAGTTCAGCAAACTGTACAGTTTATCGTGCATCATGAACAGCAGAAAATAAAAAATAAAATAAATGAAATAAATAATAAAAACAGTCAGAACAAAAACATGAACTACATTCAATCACTATTCACTATTCATGGAACAGTTTCCTAGTAACTGCTGCATCAGCACCATCATTCGCCAATTTTGAACAATGCCTTAAAACCAAACTGTTTACCTGAAGCTTTCTGCAACCTTCTTCAGTCCATAAACATTCAGTTTGATGCCCTGTACCATGGCCCTGTATTTTTAAGGTACCTAATCAACAGCAGCTATGGAGACTGATGTTTTGCTGCTGCAGGTCTGAAGCTGTGCAACAACCGTCCAGCTCATCTGAGACAAACTGACATTAGCTTCGAACAGTTTAAGCGGCTGCTAAAGACATTTTTGTTTGGGCGTTGAGATCGTGGCACACTGGGTGAGGTTAAGTTTCGCTAAAGTCTTGACTTTGGACTTACCTACGAGCTGGGCTTGACTTTAGTCTTGACTTTTGACTTGACTTTCATTTGTGGTCGTCCATCATTTTACACAACTGTCGAATAACTGCAATAATACGATTAGTTAAATTAGCATTATAGAAGTGTTTTCCTGGCCTATATTAATCGGATGATGTGTTCAATATTAGTTTGTTTGCCTATATGGCCATTTTGTGGATATAAAAAAAATTCTGTGTAATATTTGTGCCAGTGATGATGTCGTTACATACGCTTGTGTCGTCTGCATAGTTAATGCCGCTAAATAGTAAGTAACAAAATGCCTATTAGTTACCAGACACTGCACGTTATTTAACTGGACAAAAAGTAAATATTACCCTCAAATAATGAACTGGGACGTTCGTTTGGTCAAGGTAAACCCTAATTGTATTGTTTTCACATCGAAAATTTCCAGCTGATTCAATCTTGATTTTGGTCTTGACTTTGGTCTTAAACCAAAGTCAAGTCAAGACTTAGACTAAAGTCTTAGCAAAACTTGACCTCACCCATTGTGGCTAACTGTCAATCTTTGCCCTCAAAGCCATCTTACTTACTTATTTACTTAGTTACTTACTTACCATGACATTTACGGCACCTGAAAATTAACTGGCATAACAGCGAACCTGGCGCAGTTGATAAATGCCGCCGGAAGGGACTTCAGGCTTAGGACTGACTTCAACTGGCATGTACTCTCCTTGCTCACTGAGTTCATGGATCTCCACCCAAAGCTCCAGCTTCCGCGTCAACTCACTCCACCTACACACCACCAGTAAACACACACTCGGGTTTTTTGTTCAACTAAGTCATTTTGCCAAAATCATTCCAGGCTAGAATAGTTTGCATTAGTAAACTTTTCTAAATTGTTGTAACAGTACTTCTTAAAGCATGAAAAGCACTAAAATGGCAATGTAAAAAATATAACTATAGGCAATCCAACAAGAAGATGACTGCATGAAATAGCATTCTACGCAAACTTACCACTACAACTACACAAATGCAAGCATGAATAGCTCATTCACCGTGAAAGAATATCAGCTAATTAAACCAGAACTTCACAAAATGTCAACATGCATCAGCATGTGCAGACTTTTTGGTATACAATTACAACAAAAAAATTGCAAAAATCATCTCTACCGATCAGCAATAGATGAAGACTTGGCCCGCATCTGATCAATCTGCCAGTTCGGCATGGCACTGAAGCCGGAGCTACGATTACCCCACACTTCCACCGACAATGCACCATCTGCACAGTGCTCCAGGAACTCCTCACTCGTGTGAAAACCAAACTCCTACGACATCCACATAACACAATCTAGTAGTCAACAGTGTGAGCTAAATAACATGCCACAAAATTTTGGTCTATATCTTTGCTAAATACCGAACAATTCTCAGAATTCTTTCACCGGCACACTCTGAAGACAATTTGCAACAAAAAAGTCACCAAAGATCCCACCACACCTAAACACATTGCTACACTACCTTGTAAAATACAAATTTTCAACCCAAAGTCTGCTTGTGCACTATTTGGAAAAATCAAAACCAATAAAATATTGCTTTTTTACCCAATACAGTACTATTGCTTAATCTCAACAATGCACAAAAACATATTTTGTTAACTTTCTTGACACTTTGGCTGACATTTCATCCAACTGTTTCGTTTTTCAACTGCCTACAGCAAAATTGTTGACATCAGTATCGATAATGTTCTGCTTCAGACTAATACAGACTTCACCAGTCACTTCTTGAATTCACAAACATTTCTGCAGCATGTCATCTGGTAGACACACTGCTTTATGACAGTCAAACCTTGTAATCAGCTGGGTGTTGGGGGTCAGAGATCTGGATTGATAGAATTTATTGAAATTTTTTCATTCATTTCAACACATGATTTGCTTGGTCGATTTTCCCCAGGTAGTGCAAGAGCAGAAGTTGGGTGAGATGGAAACTTAAACAACCATTCAATATCCAGTAATGTCAAAAACATTCAGACCAAAAATTCTTAAAATCTGACAACATTTCTTCAAGTTATGATCGATAATGTCAGGGATGTTTTTTCACGTTTTTGCGTGTTTCAACGCATATTTCGCTTGGTCTGCATTCCCTTGGTAGTGCAAAAGCAAACATTGGGTGAGGTGGGAAGCTGAATGATCATTTGATGGCAAGTTGTGTCAGGAATATTCACAAATTCATCATGCAACACAATAATTATGGTAACACATACTAATCACAGAGGGTAAAAAAATGGGGTAATGTGGTACTACTGCAGCACAGGTAAAACATTTCATACAAAGCCAGCTAGCACGGTCAACTCAGCCTTCTACCCTCTATGAAATGGTAAAATAAGCATCAGCTTTTGGGCCGAGTAGTAATAAATGGTGATGGTGAGTGTAGTACCTTACCTGTGAGTGGTTGAATGATACGACCACATCATCCGGTCGTTTAAGTTTGTCATCTGAACTGATCACCGAAGGTACGGTTGTCGGTGGCTGGGACCAAAACGTGTACTGACAGAAAACGAAATTAGACAGCACCGGTGGTAGACCACGTGCTTCCTTAATGCCAACCTGTTATATACACACCATATATTTCAATATCTGCCAATATAGATCACATACTTCATCTGCATTTACCAGCAAGCTCTATTTTTGTGGAATTACTTCAAGTTTAGGCTTGTCCCAGAAAGTAAACTTTCATAATTGTTGCACAAACTATTATAGGTTAGATACACTTGACCTGTTTCCTGAGCAACAGTGTCAAATTAAGCACTGAAGGTGACAATGTTCCTGACTGGGGCAGTAGGCTGCCACGATGGATCAGGAACGTTGAAGTGTGTGTTGCGTATGCTGCCTTGCCCTCTAGGTTCACGAAAGCATGTTTCCTGTGACAATAATGGTTATTAAAGTATTTCCGAGTTAGAGAGAACATGCTGCAATCATGTTGTCATGGAGGACAGGAACACTGTTGTGGCAGTACTTTAACCCTTTCGAGATGAGCTACGTGGGAGCCACGTACTTTCTAACTGCTCTCGCGGTTGTGCTCTGTGGGACCACGTAGTACTACAATAACAGGTAAACTGCACTATCAGGCTAGGGGATAAGTGCGTTGGCAGGCCCTTGGGTTAGGAAGTTACTCCATATGTATTATTCACCAGTGGATGTTGGGCAGGCAGCAGCTGGCTTTATAGTATGCATGCACTCAGCTTATGAACACAGCAGTAACGGTGGACAAAATAATTACATAATTACAAATAGTAGCAGAACTCTTACTAAAACAACTGCTTAGCATAGAAGATGTAAAAATGTTTAGAAACAGTGACTCTGAGTTTGACCTGACTTCACAGAGTTCAGGTATCTGGACACAGAGCTTTTCAACTGAGACAGAAACCGATGACAAAAATAAAAATGTTGCCAAATGCATATACCTGTCTGCCACTATTACTGGCTGCTACTAGGCCTATTATTATCACTAATACTAGCTAACTACTACTAACACTAACCATCGCCAGCACTACTACTACTACTGATGCTGCTGCTATTACTACTACTACTACTATAACTACTAATATTAGTAGTTAGTAGTAGTAGACCTGTTAGTAGTGGACTGTGGCCCACTGCTATAATGCTGGTCACTACTACTACCACTAACTACTAGCTACTACCACTACTACTAATAGCTGAAATAGTCCAATTATGGCTATGTGAATGAATATGTTGTAAAATACCTGTCTCTTTCACTCATATAGTTGTAAGTATTAACTATATGTAAAATTTGCAATCATAAACTCAAGTATTTCTGGACTATATAAATATATATATCTTGCATGAGGCCTCAGGTGCAGTAGTGGCTCGTACCGAAAGGGTTAATGGTCAGACGCCCATCATGTAGCCCAACAAGATGCAGAACTAGTAAAAGCCAAAAAAAGAAAATAATACTATGAAAAGTAACTGGAAAATCAGTAACATAAAAATCTAAAAACAACAGACCCGTGCATCACTTATGATAGGATCTGCACTATATTTGAAAAATGAAGATGAAAGTCATACAATAACTAAAAAAAGACACAACATCCGTCTGTATGCTAGAGGATACAAAATGATGTACCTGACAAACAAAGTTGACAGGAGACTGCACACTGGACTCATCGTCAAGATCAACGATGTTATTTGAACGCAATGCTGAAAGTGTGTCACCGGCATTATTACATTCAGACAACGAGTCATCGGGACATCTGTCCACCAGGCTGCCTGACAACCGACTCAGTTCCATTAACAGCCGACCAGCAACCTAAATATCAACAACAATGACCCAGTTTATATCAGGACTCTAAAATAATATAAAGACATGCAATGACCACGCAAGATGCACGTGTTACATAAAAAAGCAAAATAAGATAGTGAAATCTTTACTGAAATGACTGAGTAATTGGAATCAGGTGGCTTCAATTTGGCCAGTAACTGATTCAAAGTTACGACCTTACGTTACAGCATGATTTCAATGTCAGCTAGAAAAGCAGTCAGAGACCACAGACCTCCGCCAACGGCATGTTGTTTGCCAGGTGGCAGCACCATATTCGGTTTGGCAGCAGTTTCCCTTATGCCCCATTGAAAGCAATGTTAACGAAAATTTCAAAGTGATCCAGAATCCAGAATTCCAGATCACCCCCAAAATTGAATCACTTGTAGTTTTCGCCATTCCCGACATTCCCTGAAAATTTCAAAAAGATCTTTCCATAACTTTTTGAGTTATCTTGCTAACACACAGACAGACAGACAGACAAACAAACTCCAGCAAAAACATAACCTCCTTGGCGAAGTTAATTATATTCAATAACATGATACCTTACAGACGGTTTTAAAATAAATGAACAAAACTGCAGCATCAAGCTGGGAACAAATTAAGTCTTGACAAGAAAAACAGTAAATGATTCAGTGCCATGTTTAAGGACAGCACTCAAGTTGTACAAGGTGCAAGAGGCCTCAAGTGACTGTGAAAGGTAATGGCTGCAAGAGGATTACCATCACACATACAGTGAAAAAATTCCCGTGGAAAAATTCCAGCCTGGCTGTGACTGACCTCGCCCTGCTGGCTGATAATAGGAACGTGGTATTCAAGTTTAACATCATAGAACAAAGCCTCCAGGAAAATGTTAGCCACTCCAATCAGACTGTGATCTTCCTGTGATTCATAGAATGGATCATCTTTGCTGGGCGGTGTGTCATCCTACAGAAAAATAATGCAAAGCCACAATGTTTGCATCAACTTAATAATTCCCAACACTTTTCCACCACTAAATATCATCCATCGCTGGGTCAAAAATGCATTATCTCGGCCATTATGTGCCTATCTACAGTAAGGTCTGCCTGTCTTAGATTCATTTGTATATCATCAGCAAAAACTGCAACAAAATGTGTAATGTGCAAAACAATAAAACTTAGTTGAGCAACATGCACAGAGCATGCACGACTAAAAGTTCAATGTTATTATCAATATATGTAAAAAACTTACCAGTTTACAACTGTGTGTAAGGACGATGTGATGATATCAGTCCTCTAAAACAGCAAAAATCATTTGGGTAACCTTAGATGGGGCTATGCATATGGTGTCCTTACAAGCTGACTTTAGTTGGTAATCACTAACATAGTCTAAAACCTTCTTCATTTGATGTTATTTGTCGTATTAGGCCTACTTGCCCAATGTTTACTGATTAGCGTAGCAGCCGAAAATGTTTCTGTTAGCCTATGGCTTAGCTAATGATTGATAGGCCTAACAAGTATGCGAAAATATGACCCTGTGCCAACACAATATTCAGCTATCCGCGCACTTATAGGCCGTCCCCGAAAACCATATCCTAGAACCAAAAATTACGATTATCTTGCACACAACCAAAGTTATGACAGTTTCAAGAGTTTTTAAATTTTCCTCATAGGCACCATTGTAATTTTTTCGAATAAATAAGTGAAAAATAAAATTTTTATTTTATCACAATAAAAGGTACTTTTTTGCGCAGAACCGCATCATTTGACATATTAGGCATAAAAATCGGTCTAACAGACTTGCCTGTAGGCGAGTTGAAGAACCAAAAAAAGTGTAGTAAATTTCGAACAGGGGGGTGTATATTTCACCTATATGGGGAACAAAAACCCCTGGGCGGATTGAGCCCAATTTTTTTGGTGGTAGGCGTCCACGATCTTATCACGCCATTCAAATTTGGTGATGATCGGTTCAGGGGTTTTTGGTTGACTGAGGGTCACAGTTTGCTTTTTCCCATAGACTTTGAAGGTCGTCCTTACAACACTGACACTATCGTGTGAGGTGTGATAGTAGCAAGCAGCAGCGTGATCAGTGGAGCACTGGGTTGTCTGATGACTTCTGATGTACTAGCGATCTTGGTGTGTTTGCGCATGTAGGTCACAACACGGATGGCAAGTACTTTGTGACCAACACCAAGCTGGGCTTCAGCTGTGAGACTCGGCCGCGCCGTGTGATGGTCTTCATTGAGAAGAGTCGTGATGGCGTCGTCTCAGCTGTCACTGACGTCGAAGTCCAGGACGTCGTCTGTGGACAGAACCATGTGGTCAGTTGTCACACATTTATTTATGCCGTCCTGCATCGAATTGCTGAAATTTTGCATATCTTCTGTAGATGTATGGCTTTCTAGTAAAGAATTTGTTATTGTGGAACAGGTGCGTGAACAAGAAATTTGGGTTAATGCTCGCAAGAAGCGCGAAAGCTTATAGCAGTTCCTGTTCGCAAACTGTCAGTTTGTCTTCATCCATTTAATCGCAGTTCATTCTTGGAGTGTGCGCTGCAGCCGAAGATTAAAAATCAATAAAACCCCTTAATTTGGAAGTTAACTTCTTTCAAAGTCATCGATGTTGATACGATTGAAAAGCTCATGCTTATCTGCAACTGTTTTCACGAAAGACTGGCCAACAATGGTAAAATAACAAATTTTACGGTGGTACCACTCTTTGATGCCCTAGTGCGCAGGTTTCCTTGAACCTAGAAAATCGAGACTTGGACTGTCGAAATGTACGTTCAATGCTGAAAATTTCGTACACAGCTTCTCCATGTCTGTCTCAATTGATTTTGGCACAGTTCGGTCTTGAAATGTGTCTCGCAGCCCGAAATCGTCAAAAAATTCCATATAAATCTGTATTTCCTTGAATTCATTGCCAATCAACAGCCAGTGTATGACTTTATTAATGATTAATAGTAACCTAGGCCTTATCTCTGTTTTTGACTGATCCACCCATGTGACAGACGGAGAGAATTGCGATGGCTAAGACGCGCTAAAGCAGTAGCTGCTTTCGCGTGTAAAAATGGGACTGTAATCAGTAAATTTTTTCTAATTGATTGTTACCTATTAGCTGGAAATATGATTAGCTTAACTGTGTAGATTTGTTTTGTAAAGTATAAAGTCTGTAGTAATAATTTGTAGTAATTTGTAGTTCCTAGTAGTAATTCCACTTACTAATGGTGGATGTTTGTTTTTGCTAATGCATTTGCTTTTGTAATTCCACTTACTAATGGTGGATGTTTGTTTTTGCTAATGCATTTGCTTTTGTGATTAGCATTTATCTTTACTTACTTGGAACTTGCAGTTGAAGTTTCAGCATGGTGCGACTGTGTTGTATTATAGCATCTCTCACCGTTGTTAGTTTTGAATGTTTTGCACCATTTTTAATATACACTTTACATCTGATTTTGAATTAATTCAAAATAGTCACTGAACTGCATGATTTCACTTCAGTTTTTCAGTTCATCTTAGACAAACCGACGTTGACTTTGGACAGTTCAAGTGACTGCTAAAGACATCTTTGTATGGGTGTTGAGATCGCAGCACATTGTGACATAATTAACACCTTACAAGTTTTTTTTACTTAATTAATGCACTTTTACATAGGTTGTCATCTTCTTCTTCCCAATATATGAAAATATTGCACTGCAATACTCTCTGTCGTGAGAGTAAGGTTTTTCCTGTGGCTTTTAGGTGGTTCTTGATCGTAAGGATCGGATATTCACGTGGGGTTTTGGTGGCTACGGCCGACTGGGTCATGATGAGAACAAGGATGAACTTGTGCCACGGATGCTCAAGTTCTTTGAAGGACCAAACCGTGGGGCGTCGATGATTGCCGCAGGATCCACATTCAGCATTGCAGTCAACAAACTTGGTGAGGCGGACACAACTTGTGCTGTAGTTGGTTGTGCGTTTAATCCGATGGTTCGATAGTCTGAAGGTGTATACTAAAACGTACATTTTCACTAACTCTAGCCCTAACCCTAATCTTAGTTGAGAGCAGATGTGGAGATTGAGTCAACATCTGTAGAAGTTTATAGGAAATAACTCTAAAACTTCTGTACTATTGATTCTTTGGATTATCGAGCTGCCGCTGCATTTAGTCGTCTGCATGTTACGTATATTATTTTTGATTCTCTTCAGAGACACTTGCATTAGCATTGCGGTCAATAAACTTGGTGAGTGCAGGTCCTCATGAAAATGTAATGAGTGTAGTAATTTGTTCTACAAGCTGTTATATTGCACAACTTGTTATAGTCATAGTCATCAGAGGAATCATTTGTTCATAGCTGTCTTTTTTTGGAATTTGCTAGTAATAGTAATGTACAAGTACTAGCAGATCAGAAAGTGTTTTTGATGTTTTAAAAACTAATCGGTCATTGTGATAACTGGATTAGTCAGTATTAGCAGTGCAACCCAAAACTAATGCATTTGATTTTTGCTAAGTCTCCTGCGTGTTCATTCTGGCAAGCAGCAAACAATGGTGGGACAGTTTGGTGAATATAGGAAGTAATAGTTTTGTTGCATTTAGAGTTTCGCTAACATTTGTTTCGGCTGATTTCAGGTGCAATGTATTTCTGGGGCCAGAACAAGAACACGGGAGATGCAACGATGTATCCAAAGCCGATACATGATCTGTCTGGCTGGAATGTCAGAAGCATTGGCTGCTGGTATACCACACTGTCAAGTTTCTCTTTTGAATTCAACATTAGGGCTACTATAATTATCGTTATGATTATGGTTACTAGAAAAGTCCCTGCACTACAGTATTCGCCAGCACTATACACTATGCTAAAGGGATTGGCAGAATCAGTGGGGAAAGAAGACCCGACAACTCAACCTCTGCCTCTTGACTGTTTGTGGGAGGAAGTTGGGGGCACGTACATGAGGCCCAAGGATTCGAATGCCACGGTCGGGGTCAGTGATTGTGGACACGGAAGGCGCCAGAGGTGTCTGACAGATGGACAGACTTTGCGCGCGTTGTAATAAGATTACATTTGGACATTTAATACACTGGATCGGCCAAGTTGCATTTGGCTTATATGCTTGAATCATATGTATGTTGTGTGAGCTACACTTCACTTGGAGGTCGGCTAAATATGGATGGCATCAAGAGGATTTGGGTGCAGCATTTTGATAGCCGTCATTCATGGTCATTGCAGGGAATAATTTTCAATATTGCCTATTGTGATTTAGTTATCATTTTCAGTGCACCATTTAGGTTATGCTTTAGGCTACCCCTAACCCTGAATGACGGCTCTTCAGAATGGCGTTGACAATGCCGCTGCTTTTAAAAAATGGATAATTCACTAGTTTCATCGGTAGAATGTTTTGCAGTCTGCAGACACTTTGTCTATGTTTTTCGGTATTATTTCAGCTACAAGAGTATCGTGGTAGTTGCTGACCAGAGTGTAATCAGCTGGGGCGCATCTCCAACATATGGAGAACTGGTGAGTCATGAAGTCAAGTATGCTTTGCTTGTTTTTCACAAAATGATGTTTTCGGTTAACACTTTTAACTGTTTTAGTGTTTGGGGTAGATGTTAGCAGTGCTGTGGCTTTGATCGCCACTTTAGGTAGCTGCAGATCATCTGAAGGTTACCAATAGCACTTGAGCGTGCAGACAGTCAGTTACTTTAGTGGGGCAGTTGGCAGTTGGTAAAACGGCAAAGATCAAAAAGTATAAGCATGAACATTATGCATTAGCTTAGACATTTATATCTGGCTACTGAGAACAGATTAAATGTCTAAGCTAATACATTAGTTCGTGCTTATACTTTTTGATTTTTGTCGTTTTACATCAGCGCTTATACAACATTAAATGAATTGCTTGCCGTTTTTTATATATAATATGTATGTATAAGAGTTACGAATCTACATCATTTCTGAAATTTGCATGAAGAAAAACTGCAGATAGATGTGTACAGAGTCGCAGTGAGTGAACAGTTGAGCATCCAGAATATGGCTGTATGGAATAACGAACTAGTCAACATTGCAAGACTTAAGGAGATGTCAGACGAACGCAGTTTTTTATATATAATCTAAAAAGTGACTGTTTTGAGCTTTACCCTTCCGCTTTAACAGACCACCCATCAAGAGCAAATGAAATCTGCTGATGAAATTTCTCAGTGTTAGTCTGTCAGTGCCATAATTTATGTGTCCACAGACAGGTTAAGTGATGACTGGCATATATTGCTGGTGCATTGCCAGACGTAGTGTACTGTTGAGAAGCGAGTTGTGTTGTAAATAAGTAAGTGTGCTTATAGCCAGTACGGAAAAGTCACAGTGCGCTGCAGCCTCAAACGAGCAGAAAAGTCTTCGGTTTAGTTTTTATTGGTTGACTTTGTCGGACTGCAGGGCTACGGTGCAAACAGCATCAAAACATCAACAACACCGCAGGAAGTGAAGCCGCTTGATGGAATCTACATCCACCGAGTGGCGACTGGCTGGGGTCACACATTGCTGCTGGCTCGCAGTGATACAGATGAAGACCGTGCAAAGCTTGACGATCTGCCTGACTATGTCCCATAGCCTTCAGGCTTCATTCACACTGACATGGGTGTGAGTCCAAGCACTTGTTCACGAGTTACAGTAAACATGAGTTTGCAAGTAGTTGAGCGATTTCCATCAACAGTCGTTCTCACTCATCCGAGCATTTTTGGGCAGCCTCAAACGAGCAGAAACATTTTAATAGTATTAACCATTGTGAGTAGAAAAAAAGAATACTGAATTAGCTTAATTTCTATTGCTACAGTCCATTTTTGGCTTTAAAACTCATGTCATTGCTGATTATTAGTCGGGCACAACTTGACACATAGTCAAACAGTAGATAATGTAGCGGGATGTATTTTTTCAAAAGGCATTTGCTCATTTTCACTGAGATTGATCGTCAATAGACATGCATTGCTCAGCAGTCAAACGATGATGATGAGTTATGTGCTCGTATGGGTGAAGCTTGTTTAAGTAACTGTTAACTCGTAAATGGAAACTCAGACTTGTACTCACACTCGTGTCAATGTGAACGTAGCCTCATACTGGGCAGCACTGTATTGCCATGGCAACTGCTTGTGACATGCAGCATTGTGTGACGATGTGTACTGTATCGTTGTGCCAAGTATGGTTTTGAAATTTTGACTTCAGCTTCGTTGGATCTCTCGTTGAAAGGATGTGTTTTGGATCGTACTTATTGCCATACGATGATACGTAGTTGTATTAAACGTTTCACTTCCTTTTGTAGACTGTAAACATTTCAGCAATATTTTGAAAGCAAAAAGCTGATTTATGCAGATGGAATTAAGTGAAAAATTGATGCCAGAGGATTGCAAATAATTGCTGAAGTGTGCATTTTTATAGTCAACTGTGTTCACACTCTATCCAAGTTTTAAGAGTATTATTTAGCATATTATTTAGCATTTTATTGTAAAGTAATGTGTGACAATTGGATGCACTCATTGTAAAAAATTTTGTTCTTTTTCAGTCTTATACTATTAAACTTTTGTGAATTTTTCCTCTGATGGCCACTTTAGTGAAAAGAGCTTGCTTGGTTAGGTGCTTGATGGTGGCTTGATGTAACACTATTTGCTGCTGATCTCGGAAACATGTTCTTCCAGATTCTGCTATTGGTCATATTGTAACGTTAAACAGTCCCTGAGACTTGTCGTTCATCTGTCTCGTGCATCCTGGCCCATCGGTACACATGAACACTTATCAATCAGTCATCCATGACATAATGAAGGATGTGGTCTTGTCACAATTTTGAGTTATTTTAATTGACGTCTTTGTCTTTGCCTCCCGTTGTCCAATAGAGAGCATTATGAGATTGATGAATCTCTGGAGGATAACAGGGAAGATTATTAGAACTGCCATTATCATTGCACATGCACAATTGTAATTGGCAGTTCTTACAATTTTAGGTTTAGGTTGTTTTTTATGTTTTGTGTTTCATAAAGGTTAAACTTTCAGTAAAGGTTAAACTGTGTTTCGTTATAATGTGTATGTGCAATTCTGCCTGGAATGGCTGTCCCCGAAATGACCTATACTGTGTTGGGCGGGACGTTAAACCCTACTCACTCTTTCACTTACTCCGTGAGTGTAATCAGCTGGTTGTCACGCGTGGCACTATCGTCTCTCATCCTCACAGTCTTAACTTATCTTCACAGTACAAATTTTACTTCTGTGATGCATGCATAGGCTGTTTGGAGAGAGGGCAGGGTTTATTATCGAGTACATTGTACATGCAGTTTCATCGCAAATAGGAGAGTGGCCATCAGTGCTCGCTACCGATAGCAGTAGCAGCTACAAATTGCATAACTGTGTCTGGTTGTTGTGCCATTGTATCAAATTTCTACTGCATTTTGAGTTGTGTCAGTTGGTCTTTGCGCCCACTGTTCCATTAAGCATTGGTCCGCAGGTGGATTATAGGCCTGTCCCGTGCCTACAAAATGCTGTTGTCACCGTCAGTTATTATGCTCAACAAAAGTTGATGGAGATTCCATCTTACTGTGAAGAGTAGGAGGCTGAGTTGACTGGAGACACGAAGAAAACTCTAGTATATAGAGTACAAATGATACTCCTGGTCGATTGCTTGCATTATCATTCCTGTTGATGTCAGACGTGTTCCACTGGCAGTTTGTGTTATCGAAGCATTCGCCCCCTGTCCTTCAATAGATAGCGTTATCGCATTGATGACTGACTGGAGGATAACAGGGAAGATTATTAGAACTATCAATATGTTAATTACATATGCACGCATATAATGGGGTTCTTACAATTTCAGGTTAAGCTAATTTTTGTGTTTTTGCAGAGGTTAAACTTTTTGTTTATTGTAAAGGTTAAACTTACTGTTCCATTATTATGTGTTTGTATGCATTCTGCCTGAAAAGGCCATCCCTGAAATGACCTATACTGTGTCAGGTGGGACGTTAAACCCTACTCACTCACTCACTATCGAAGTATTCATTGTCATCATGCATTCTTGGCAGTTGGGTTTAAACCTTGTTGTGTTCCGACAATGGACAACTTCTGTTTGTTGCAATTGTTGGAGTGTCATTTCTGAGCACTGCCGATTGTGTGACGTTAATGATAGTTGTGCTAGAGGCACATGCGATACCTCTACTAGAAGCTATTGTCCGTCTGTTTTCTGTGTTTGTGTGTTTTTCATGACATAGCAGGGATAAGTCTTGAGAAGTGGCATTCAGTTTGATTTAACTTACTGTGGTAGATAATAGCGTTTTTATTTGCTCATCATATTACCTGGAAAATTCTGGATTATTATCACCGTTACATTGTAGGTGAGACTATTGTTATTATTAATCAAGTCCACATATAGTTAAAAAGTGTATTGTACCCGCACAATGCTCAAAAATATTTGTTTTCTGCATTATCGTTGGTTACATAAGCGATGGATTGCATTGATGCACCATGACGTCAAAAAATTCAATGCTTTGACACGTATTTCATGAATATTTATGTGCATCCATGCAATGAATCGATGAATTTAACAACGCAAGGATGGTGTACGGCAAAACTCTGATAAGGTCTAGCTTCTTCCTATTTCTACATAATCAGTAAGCTTATATTGCGGTTATCTATCGTACGTCTGCTGTAATGAAGTACACCAACGGGGTGGACATTGTATGCATTATGATAGTTTTTTATTAGTTTATCATATTGTCTTCACATATACTTCTATGAAAAATATCTCATAGAGAATTTTTGTTGCATGATAGTGCCGAAACAGACAAGACTTATGGAACAGTTGGTTGTAGTCTGACGGTGAGATTTTTATCAAGTTTTTTTTCCAGCTGTTTGTGACTGTTGTATCGACGATGTTGTTTGGTCTGTTTTTGTCTATTTTCGTAGTCATTCAGCATACGAGGGGCATTCAAAAAAGTTTTGTAAGTTGATATGTTAAACTGAAAAACTTTTCGAAATCTATACATCAATAAAACGCTTATTTCTCCCCAACTCATGTGAGCTTAAAGCGGATGTGACATCATTGTAACTTATGACGTCATAAAGTGTTTTATGTCTGTCCTTCCAGCCAGGCTTTCACCACAGGCTAGAGTCATTCATTGTTTGAATTGCCAACACCGTCGAGAAAATTTTTCAAATTTAGAAACGGATGATAGTTACTGCAAGTAATGTCTCCCTGCTGTATGCAAGGTGGTCTGATTGTACAAAGCCAGGGTCACCAACAGTTTGCTGGGGAATTGGGATTGGACTGCAGTGCCGGGCACTGCTAGATTGAGGGGAAATATGCGGGGGGGCTTGCTTCCATGCCCCCACGCATCAGGGCTACCCAGTTTGACATTGTAAAAGTTGTTTAATCAACGGATATCACTAACGGTTAACTTTTCGGTAAAGTTCACTGACAACGTCAAATCTTAATATGACGTCATAGTTGACATAAGCATTGTTATTTATGTCCAGTGCATATTTCGGCTACTCTGTATTCATATTGCAAATAAGAAATTCATGAACGTATTTGTCAGGGCTTCCACAAAATCACATATCCCGGGGTCTCACATTTGTAAATCCAGCTGCAGACTGCAGAATTGTCTGGCGTATATTTGAGCTGTTTGCATTAGCACTCCAAATCGTACCTGTTTAACAATTTATGTAGTCATAAATTACAATGATGTCACATCCGCTTTAAGCTCATGGCGAGTATGGGAGAAATATAACTTTTACTGGTGTATATACTGTATAGATTTTGAAATTCTTCTTAGTCTAATATATGGCGGCCTATCGAGTTGCAAAATTTGTCTAACTTTTCTCGTACGTATAGTTTTTTATGGCTGGCATAGATTTTGGCTCTTAAATATTTATAATCGCAAATGAGAAATTCACGGACATACTTGTCAGGGTTCTCATAAAATCACACGTCCCAGGGCCTCATATTAAAAAATCTGGCTGTAGACTGGAGAATTGTCATGCAACAGTGAGCCCAATTTTACACTGTTTGCGCTGGTACTCCAGATCATTCCTGTTGAACGCTTTATGACATCATAAATTACAGTGACGACACATTCGCTTTAAGCTCATATGGGTTAAGGAGAAATGTACGTTTTATTGGTGTATGTATTTTGAAAAAATTTTTTGTCTAACGTATCGACTTGCAAAACTTTTGGAACGCCCCTCGTATTATTCTGCTGTGTCACAAGTTGTGTGAAACAGTCTTTGTTGTACAGTTAATGTAGAACTGTTTGTGAGAACTTTCGTTGGGCCTTTAGATTTTGTTCATTAAAATAATTCTTACGTTCTGTGTTTACTTTAATTCGATGAATATTTTTCATGACGATATATTGGATGGTTGTGTGCAGAAATTTTGAAGAGTTCATATCATAGTTAGACTGTGTTTCCTGCCATGAGCATTTTATACCGCAGTTTTCACTGAAGCAGTTAAACAGTGAAAACTATTTGGCAGTTACTATATTAGCAGCTGGGTCATTCTCAAAATGGTGGACAGGCATATTTATTTGCTGGAATATACCACATCTAAAATCTATAGACAGGTTGATTTGTGATTAAGAGTTTTTAGTTGGTTGGTATTTGTGAACATCGTGACATTAAGTAATGACTGTATTAAAATTTGCAGCTTTACATTTAATTCTAAACTGACTGCTGTTTATTTTTTTGGTGTTGTAGTTTACGTTGAGAGACTGTTTGATAGTATTGTGTCATTTATGGCCAGTTCACACCTACGACGTCATAGATGTGAACTCGAACTGCCGACGCAACTCAGCTCAACTCAACGGCTTAGCCAGGCTAGCAAATAATGCGTCGTCTGTGCACAGCAGCGTGACGTCACAATGCTAATGACGTCATTGCATTGTCGTCCAGAGATAGTAATACGTCACGACAGTTGAGTTGAGTTGAGTTTCGTCGTAAGTGTTAATTGGTCGTTAGTCATAGGTAGTTTGAGTTACGGAGTATTCAGGCGTCTAGTGTACAGCTAGCATGTGATTGCATTGACATAATGCATGTTATGCAGTATAACGTGCGCTGCTTTGTGACCATTTCATGTGCCACATCGACAGAAAAAAGAAGTTCGTTATGTGTGTTTATGTTGTTTAATGTTACTTATTTGCTGCTTAAAGTAATTTAAGACTATTGCAACCAGTTGTTAAGTCAGTTCTGACTGTCACGGTGCAGTTCATGTGATTCAGATAGACTTTGTGGCATAATTTAAGAAACACTCTGATGTGCAGTGTGGAATTGAAGCTCATACTTAAGATTACAATTTTTATGTAGAATTAGGAGATTTCTGGTAATATATTAATTTTGTTGTTCTTTAAAGCACATGGTGTTATTATTTTTTTCCATTTGAGCCCATATCAAGTCAGTGTGTTCTAATTTTGTTCATATATGTGGAAAATGCAAAGAGCCAGCTAAGAAGCAATAAGAACGAAGCCTGGAAAATTTATGACTGAACATGAAGGACCAAATTAAAAAAAGCCTGTTGAATATGCTGGATTGAAAATGCAGGAGTAGACACATCCAAGAGTACTATAAAATGTGGACAGTACAATTAGTTCACTGTGTTTGTTCAGACTTTTGAAAATAATTGGAAAATTACTTCTCATGTAAGTATCACATTACTTAGCAAACCTATTAAGGTCAAGAGATTTAGAACTAATGTGGTATCTGGTATGGTCCACGTTTAATGTGCCATTTTGCAGCTGCTAAACGTGTTAAATACGTGGTTACGGCTAACGTAAAAAGGTTGCATACATTGAGTTGTTGAGCCTACCATTAAAACAGCTGACTGTATTGTCATCTGGTTGTCCGCTGCGCACGCTTCAGACAGCTGCTGTAGGTAGTTCTGGTTGCGTTGTAAGCCTACCTCAATGCGATGACAGTTGCAAGTTGTTAAACACGCATCTAAGTATTCTCTGTTCATAGCAATGTTGGCCGTTGCATGTTTGCCTTTTGGTCCGAGGTCACATGCGTAACTAGAGTGAGAGTCAGAAACCGCAAACCTCGGCCGACGCTATGTCGGACTCCGAGGGGTTTAATTAGTGTTGAGATGAGGTGTCCCCTTCCCATGACATGTGTCGTCAGAAGGACCTGCAGCAGCTATGGAGACAGATGCTTTGCTGCTGCAGGTCAGAGGCTGTGGAACAGTCTGCCAGCTCATCTGAGACAAACTGACATTAACTTTGAACAGTTTAAACGGCAGTTTAGGACATTTTTGTTCGGGCGTTGAGAGCGCGGCGCATGGTGGCTATTGTTAAATTGCGCCTTCTAAATAATCTTACTTACTTACTTACCAGGACGGTCTGGGAAGGGGTTGTCATTTCTCGCTCAATTTTGATTAGGCGTAATCTAAAAGGCGTACTTTGGTGGAGTTGGGTGCGCTACATTCAAAGTCCAGGTTGACCGATTGTCTGAAAAACCTGGACTGTCAGGAATTCTGGCAGCTCTCGGAAATTTGATCAAATCGTGTTAGTATGCGTGACATAAATAATGTGGTCATGCAGTAGAGTAGCGTGCCGCGAAGAGTCAGGGATATTCACAGGGTTGGGGATTGCGGAGTGAACAAAAATTTTTCATTGTGACTTTAAAATGATTCGGACGTAAGAGGGTGATGGGCCCAAGTGAGGCATGGGCTTATGGGGGAAGAAATTGAATGGCTTTATTGTTGGAGCAGGCTGTCATCGAAAAGCGTATCGTTCTACACTGGTAAAGAAAAGTACCGTAGATACTTCTCTAATAGGCCTAGTGAAGGTGGCATAGGCTGTTCCTGCAGTCGAGATGCCGTGGTTTATTATCGGTACACAATGCAAATGAAGACACCTGTGGTGCAGTTGGCCCACCGAGCGTTTGTCGCTGACCTGCGACTAATCGACCTGATCGTGACGCTTACTCGATGGCATGCGGGGACTGCACACTTTTTAGGATAGTGACGTTTCGGGTCTTCCTTCTGTAATAGGTCATGGTGAAACGTCATGCATGTGACTACAGTACCTATATGGTTGTGACATCATATCTGGTTGAGTACACTAGGCTACAAGTCACCGTTCTTTTACTGAGAAACTGCAAAATTGTGACGCCAGTTCCAGGAGTCGAGGTCAATAAAACCTGTTAGGCCTATTGCCTGCCATAAGACATGGCCTAGCATACAGTGTATGGTGTTTTAGGGAAGATTTTCCAAAGTAGTGTAGCAACACATGATCATTAGGCCATAGAGCCTACTTGCTGCTTTATTTTTAATTTCCTGCTGAATGTATCCGTGAAAAGCGAAAATCGATCAATTTTTGACAAAGATACGGCCACGGGGAGTCTTTTACGACCACGCGTTGCAGTCCCCGGTGCAGCATGTGTCGCCCTAGCCGCTCGTGATGAAGTGCATAGGTAAACGCAGCCAGCGACGTTCGTCCCAAGTTCAGCAGCCGACAACCAGCTGACACAGAAGAGAGTTAGCTGTCTGGTTGTCGGTCGTTCGGTCGTGTGACAAACCTACAGCGATGGCGAGTGACGACAGTGAGACGCCACCGACAGCCGATCTTGCACCATCGTCGTCAAAGACCGCGTTCAACGTCGCAGTTGCTAACGAGGCCGCTCTGCTGACGCTGCTCGAGCGCACCGGATACCCACTGGTACAGGAGAATGGACAGCGCAAGTACGGTCCGCCGCCGGACTGGCCGGCTGACAAGCCGCCACCTGCACGAGGCTGTGAGGTCTTCGTCGGCAAGATACCGCGAGACTGCTTCGAGGTACTGTGAACACACCAACTTAACTACACTACACTCCTCCAGCCTTTAGTTAGCTTATAGATATTCTCCTAATTTCGTAAAAACAGCACTTGCTCTGCCTGCGCTAGCTGTTCCTCGTGGACTGATAGGCTTATATTTGTGAAGACATTCACGCGTTTTTCGGCTATTTGTAACTTTTCTATTATCTGTCAACGTTTCAGGAAAATATCTCCAGTAAAACACCTGAGGTTTGAATTTGAACTTTTGACTTTTCAATCAATTCCCAGCGAAAGACTGTTGTCGAGCAAAAACCAACCGGTAGATCTTCTAACCAACCACGAGTGCCAGTTTTAGTTTTGCAAAAGATTCTTAGCGCATAATAGTTGTTTTGTGACAATTCGGCAGTGTCATTGTTTGCTATGATCAAGGACGAGTTGGTGCCGGCGCTGGAACGGTTCGGCGAGCTGTACGAGCTTCGACTGATGATGGACTTCAACGGCGTCAACCGCGGCTACTGCTTCGCCACGTACCTGACTCGTGCTGACGCCAAGCGAGCGGCGCGCGAACTGAATGACTACGAGATACGCAGCAGACGCTTCCTCGGCGCCTGTTTGTCAGTCGACAACTGTCGGCTCTTTGTCGGCGGAATTCCACGCAACAAGCAGAAAGAGGTACGAGTATATTTTCAAAAATGTTTAATCCAGGCTTCAGCAATTGGCTGCAACACAGAGTAAAGCTGTTTCGTTCATTCGCGAGGATGGCAGGGTGGCGCAAAAAGTGGAACATTTCATTTTTTGCTGTGCACTTTGGGCTACATCACACAGCCTGTTGCTATTTTTGCTAAGAACTGCCTCCAGTGAGCAGTGGCAAATAAACTTTGCTTGTTAAAAATTTGGCTTTAAATTGTTCACATGTACGGCAAAGTGCAATGTGGTTCTGAATTTAGGCTTAATCTTTCGTACATACTCGTACGCGTACGTTGATTTACGATACGACCTACAGTCGACGTACCGGTACTCGTAATCTCGTATCAGTCGTGTCATGTAATGTACGTATTGTATATTGTATTATATAGTGTAGCTTTTTCATGTAGCGTATTGTCTCATTCCAGCCTTTTGGCTGCAACACGAATAAAAATTTTATTCATTCGTTCGTTCATTTAGTCGTATAGACTACGTGGTAGTTCGTCGATGAACGTTGTCCACACTCTACCACAGGAAGTACTGGCCGAGATAAAGACGACCGTTGACGGCGTCGTCGATGCAATCGTCTACCCGAGCGTCACCGACAAGACCAAGAACCGCGGCTTCGCCTTCGTCGAGTTCGAGAGCCACCGATCGGCGGCCATCGCACGACGTAAACTCATTCCTGGACACGTGTTGCTGTGGGGACAACCGATCGCCGTCGACTGGGCCGAGCCGGAACACGAGGTCGACGAAGACATCATGTCAAAAGTGAGATTAGTTCGCATTGATTTCACGATTGCAGTACACTGTATCCCCAGAATAATATACTGGTATACAACTGTGCATTGGTTATCTAGCTCAAAGCATGAAACACATTTTCTGATACTGAATAGAGAATGTAGAGCCTCAGACCATGGAAAGGCGAATGTCCAAGATGTGGTAAAATCAGTCAGTATGTCAGAGTTATCGTCTAAGGTTTGATACAGCGGTCAGTGACATAACAAGTGTACGGGAAATGAAAAAAGAAGCTGAACTTCTATGGGAGGAGGGCCAGACCTCTGCATATTACTGCCGTAACCTTCCCGGCAGTGAAACCGGTACCAATTTGTACTGCCTGGTGACAGAGGCACATGTGTGTGAACAACTTGCCCAAGGTTGTTACCCGGCAGTGTCCCGGTGCGCAGTCGAATTTGCGACCTGAGCGATCTCAGGATTACAAGTTCGGCACGTTATCGTTAGACTACCAAGCCACGCAAACTTAATGAGCTATCGTGAACTAAAACAATGAAATGTGTCCATTTAGGCCTACGCAGATAGATAAAAAATAGTAGGCCTAATCGTATAAAATTAGCTTTAAAACTTGGCTGTAAAAATGTCGCAGTTAGACACCGTGAAGCAGTTTGCTGCAGATAACAGATCGGTTCATGAATAAGCTTAATATCCGTCTGTATCGATATGCTAATTAAACAGACGGTATATGCGCCAGCAAGTTGCACTTATACGAATCACATTACGCAGACTACCTAACTGTTGTTAGAGAGGCTTGGTGTCACGAATCGAATAGACCATCACTATAATACTTTGTTTACACGAAGAATCATACATGAAGCAAACATGAAGTGCACAATGTCATGAAACACACTTAGAGCTGGCTTGATAACGGTGTATATTGTAAACATTCACGAAGTTAGCTCTACAAGTGCTTCATGTTTGCTTCATGTATGCTTCCTCGTGTAAACGGGATGTAAGACATACAGGGCATAAAAGAAACGATTTATGCAATTGCAAAGACTTGATGCACGTTGCATCCGTCCTTTTCTCGATTCCAGAACAGCCAGCCTCATTGCAACTTCCATCGTTCACTCAAAACTTGACTACTGTAACTCTCTATACTATAATCTTCCTAAGTCTCAATTAAACCGTCTTCAACAACACATCCAAAACTCCCTTGCTCGTGCTGTCGTCAAAGCTCCTAAATTTAGTCATACCACTCCTATTCTTAAATCTCTTCACTGGCTCAAAATAAATGAACGTATTGAACATAAAATTCTCTCTCTTACCTTTAAACTTCTCTATACTGCTCAATCTCCTTACCTGTATAACTTGATCTCTCTCCAGCCACCACGTAACACTCGATCCTCGTCTGTCGTCACACTTGCTCGTCCACCTACTTATTCCTCCTTAAAAATTACCAGTCGTTCCTTTCGTTATGCATCACCTCATCTCTGGAATCAACTCCCCCACTCACTTTGTCAGCCGCGTCTTGATCTACCTCTTCCTGACTCACCATACTTCCATGATCATCTCACCTCGTCAGCGTCACCATCACCACTCTTGTCATCCATCACCCCACCATTCTT
>Ga0209367_1001294_pt1 | contig 30167 bp, 26 predicted proteins | sample WorMetLIZISLAND2_FD_187412 | JGI IMG/M metagenome (GOLD analysis project Ga0209367, IMG submission 187412) | Marine gutless worms symbiont microbial communities from Max Planck institute for Marine Microbiology, Germany - Olavius geniculatus... ...
AGATAAAGACCCTGGTGTTCGGAATGATGGATGGTTCAAACAAAAGAGGACGGCCTCACCGAGAATGGTCAGATGACATTGAGCAGTGGTGTGGGGCATAGATAAGATATACAATAGATAATGGACTCAGCAAAAACTCTGAAGCCTAAAAGATGCCACGCCCACTCAGTGATGACCTTGAATATGCACGATGAATATTTAACATATCGTGATTTATATTGCACGTGCAGTGAATAGTCGGGCAGTAAGATCATTGAAACGTGTAAACTTTTAAATTTGTTAAAAAAATGCGCAGCAGTGTAATTATGCGCTGAAGAAGATATTTGAAATAATTTATCGATACATGGCATAAGTTGATATGTATTTAGCTGTTTGTGGCACATTGTGTCTGTGTGTATTATTGGGTTGCAGGTCGCTATCCCCAAGGTCCGCTATCGCCAAGGGTTACTTGTTACTTGTTACTTGTAGGTAGATGGGCTGGTGAAGCGTCAGCTTTTAGTGCCCACTTCTTTCCAGTGATCGTCCAGCCTGTTCTTGAACATGTTGACCGAAGTCGACTTGACAATATGTCCTGGCAATTTATTCCATGTGTCGATGATTCGCTGGCTGAAGAAATTCTTCCGGACCTGTCACGTTGTGCGTGGCTTATAGAGTTTCAGACTGTGGCCTCTCAGGTGTCTGGTTGCTGAGCGTGTGAAAAACTGACATTCGTTTATCTTTTTCTCTATCAGTCATTATTTTAAACACCTCAATCAGATCACCTCGGAGCCTTCTTTGCTGGAGCGAATACAATCCGAGAGCCCTCAATCGTCCATCATGGGGAACGTCCCTGAGTCCACGAACCATCTTCGTTGCCCTGCGCTGGACACTTTCCAAGCAATTGATATCTTTTTGTAGGTATGGCGACCATGCCTGAATACAGAATTCCATGTGTGGTCTGACATAGGTTTTGTACAGTATCAAAAATTCATCTTTACTAAGGCTACCGAACTGCCTCCTGATCCAGCCCAGAATGGACCTTGCCTTCGAAGCTGCTTTGGTACACTGTTGGCTAGGCTTCAAGTTGTTAGTTACTATTACACCCAAATCCCTCTCTTCTTTGGTTTCGTCCAGCTTCCAGACTTTTCCTTCGGTGGTCATTTTGTACTCTGTATTGACTGAATGACCGATATGCATTGTTTTGCATTTCTGTGGATTAAAACCAAGCTTCCATTTATCTGACTAGCACATTAATTTATCGAGGTCATCTTGCAAAACGTGACTATCTTCTAGTGTTGAAATTCTTGTCCACAGCTTTGTGTCGTCTGCAAACATTTTTACGCTGGTTCGAATCCATTCTGGAATGTCATTAACAAACACCAGGAAAAGTAGCGGACCCAATACCGATCCTTGGGGCACACCACTTGTTACAGAGACCCAGTCTGAGTATTCACCCCTGACTTCCACCCTCATCTTCCGACCTTGCAGGAATGACTTTAGCCATGTTAACACTTTGCCATTAATGCCATACTCCACTAACTTTGTGTACAATCCGCTGTGCCAGATGGTATCAAACGCCTTGCGATAGTCCAAATAGATAACATCGATACCATAACCGTGATCAATCGCCGTCGTCCAGTCCTCAAATGTCTCCAACAAGTTCGTTAAACACGATCTTCCTCTACAGAATCCATGTTGGACTTTACTCAACATGCCTGTACCTTCCAAATGTTTAGTAAGTTCATCCTTCCATGACTTTGCATGAGACACAGGTGAGTGATACTGGTCTGTAGTTACCAACCTCTGCCCTTTTACCTTTCTTAAAAATTGGCACTATGTTGGCCAACCTCCAGTAGTCAGGGACAGTTCCAGAATTATATGACTGTGTGAAAATAGTTGACAGAGATTCGGCTATTTCTTCAGCGCATTCTTTTAATACCATGGGATGTAGTCCATCTGGCCCAGGTGACTTGTCTGAGTGTAGACCCTTTAGTTTCTGCAAGACTGAGTCGCGACTGAAACACGTTGCTGACACTGAAATTGTGGCTGGAGGATGATGCATTGTTGGTTCTGGCGGTTTCAAGTCCTGATCATCAATAAACACGGACTTGAAGAACATGCACAATTCGTCAGCAGCTTCCTTGTCACATTCTGTCACAGATCCATCGGTCTTTTCCAGCTGTGTAACTTGCACTTTCACTGAGTCTGACGCATGTAGCCATGGAACTTTTTTGGCTTGTCCTTGAATGAGGTGATTATCTTCCTCCTATGCACTTGCTTCTCATCGCGAACCATGCGATTTACCTTATTTCGAATCTTTTTATAAGCATTGTAATTTGCAGTACTTTGATGAAGCTGAAATTTCTTCCAGGCCTGATTTCTTGTCCTGAGCAAGTTCTTCGTCTTTGATGACATCCAGCTCGACTTCTTTTTCTTCTGGTAAGCCCTTTTTCGCGGTATGTATTTCTCCATTACTGTGATCAGTTTCATCTTGAAATGTAACCAGGAATCCTGTATGGAGTCTTTGACTAGTTCTGAGTTCCAGTCAACATGTTGAAGCTCGTAATTGATGGCCTGGTAATCTCCCCTCCAATAATCAAACTGCCTGTTGCCAATTACAGTGCGCTGTTCTGCCTCAAGAACGAATTTCCACGTCAAACACACGTGATCACTTTTACCTATTGGTACCTCATAATGGAGGTCTTCCACGATGTTATCTTCACTGGTAAAAATGTAGTCAAGTTTGGAAGGGCTGTAGTTGGGTCTGTATCTTGTGGGTTCAAAAACATTCTGAACTAAGAAGTTATCCTGAGTTTTTGTGAGAAATTTTGATGCGTGGGATCTTTCTGAAGTGCTTGTAGATTGGGTGTTGTAGTCAATGTCCGGGTAATTGAAGTCTCCCATAAGGAGTGTATGATGTACTCCTTGTATCGATATAGCTTTGTCTAAGAGCTGTAACAAATGTTCATTGTTGATGTCATCACTTGCTGGACTACGGTAACATAGACCAACTAGAATTTTTTCTCTTTTTTGCTGTCTCGACTTTACACCACACAGATTCACTAAATTCAGTGTTCATCATCTCCTGACACAGGTTTGCATTCAGTGACTCATTTACATACAAGATGACGCCGCCTCCGACACCAGTTTTTCTGTCACATCGAAACATGTTCATACCTTCAATGTGCAAATTCTGCATCGCTTATTTTTTCTGTAGCCCAAGATTGAACAATTCCCACTAAATGGCAGCCCCTGACTCTATCACGCAGTTCATCCATTTTGAAGACCAGACTGTTAGCATTCGTGTAAAAACATTTCACATACCTACTTTCTAATGTCTTTGGCTGGTTAGTGATCAGTGCTGTCCCTGGTGCTGCTGTCTTGAGACTATCTTGCCGTTGAGGATGGTCAGATTCTGCTCGCCGTTCGCTCTGCGACTCTTGAGCTCCCCAACTAACAGTTTCCTGGCCTGGCGTTCCTTTGGTGTCAAGTCCTGATGCATGAAGATCTTGCTCAAGCCTCCCTCCTTCTTGTTTCGTAAGTTTTCTGCACTGCTTAATACTTTGACTTTTGAATCCTCTGTCTCAAAAACCATCTTTATCGGTCTTGGCCTGATGCCAGTCTCTGAATTAGCAGATGCACCAACGTCTGGGCAATCCTCAACCTGCCTCTTCCCCAGTCTAATCACTTAGGGTTAGGGACCTTGGCGATAGCGGGCCGACACCGTATTATTGTGTGGTGCAACAGCAGGGTGGCTATAGCAGCACTAGTGTACATTTTTTGCATGAAAGCGTTTTGCACTAAATGATCATACGCATAGAGATATTTTGTAGGGTGTGGGTAAATAAATTGCGTTTTGTGCGTCCAGGTGTGTCAGCGTCTAAGGATGTAACTCTTGCAAAATCCAACCCCATCAGTCCCGGCTACGAGTAAGAAGCTGATCTGCGAACGTAATCAAGCTGTAATTTTAACTATCCTCTAACCCTATTTCTAATTCTAACCCCAATCATAACTAATCCTAATCTTAACTCTAACTCTGAGAGGCTGAGCCCTCTACCCTAACAAACTGTGAGGCAGTAGGGTTGTTGTTGCAGCCACCACGCAGGCGTATGCAGCCGAAAAATAGTTCTAAATGGTCCTGGCTCAGTTTGTAGGTTAGTAGGTAATGTAGTGGAGCATTCACAGGTGTGACAAGAGTGTTGAATAGACCGATGACTGCGTCTATTGCTAGTATGAACCCAATAAATGGGGTTTTTCTTTTGCTATTAGTCATGAGTGTTCCGTGTGAATTTCTGATGTTTAGGAGGTAGGTTTTTGTGTGTGTCAGAAATGGCAGCCAGATGTCTTTATTTCTTATTGACAGTGGGGCCTTGGAGTACTTTCCAAATGGATTTCATGAGTTGAGGATGTCGAAAAGACGATCAATTTTGCGGATGAAGTTAATGGTGGCTGCACTGCCTAGAAAGCCCTCGATACCTTTATCAGCACAGAATTGCAGAGCATCAGCCACACTAGTGCTGAGTGTCTGGGCTGCGAGGCTAACTTTCATCTTCTGTTTTTGCCACTCAATGTGTGTTTTTTTCAGTTTGTTGCCAGCTCGAAGGCCACTGCTGTCCTGGATTTCGTGCAAGGTCTTGAAGAAGTGCCACTTAATTGGCTGCCCCTCGTTGTCATACAGTTCCTGGCTGGCAAAGGTGTTCCTAATTAATTTCAGCATGTGGCAGATGTCAAGTATGACGTAAACGTGATTGTTTGTGTCTGAGGGATGTAGGAACCAAGGTTGAGGATTGGCTGCTGTCATCCTGGCACCTAGCTCCGAGAACATGCTTTGATTGCTTGAGGCTCCGTCACATGTCAGTGAAGTGACTCTGACGCCGACGTCATGCAGCTTGCTTATGCAGTCTCGGACTAAGTTGGCTTTCTCAACTCCTGATAGACCAGAAATCAGGAAGTAGCCAACTGGCATCTTCCAACTGGCATCCAGTGCTACCACCATGAACACTAGTGCCTCAGATGCAACTGGTAGAGTGTCATCGTCCACATTGGTCCCGATGTCGGTGTATCCTCTGAATTTTGAACCATCCCATTCTACTTGTTTTCTTATAGCCATTTCATCTATTGTGAGATTACACAGGATCTGCTTCTGCTTATCCTTGGCTTGCTCAACTTGCTTTGCTAATGCGTCGAACGACTCACCAGTAAATCCTGGTTCTCCAGAAACACTCCTGTACCATGTCTGCAGCACTGATGGGTGAGGAAGGGCCAGGTTGAACACTTGTCTCACATAGCGATATGCTTTGGGGGAGTAGAAGTTGAGTGTGAGAGCAAATTTTCTTAGCAGTGTGGAATATTTATTTCTTATCAGGTGGCCCTTGCTTCTGTCTTTCATCATCCTGGTTATTAGGTCATTGGAAATGTCACCAAAGCTGCCTGTCAAAACATCTGCACCATGCTCAGATATCATGTTGTTTTGTTTCAGGTTTGTCACTATATCTTGAAGAGATGTGTTTTTTTTTACTGAGACGTCTTACTTTCTGTTGCGTCACTCTACGTTTTTTCTCTGTGACAAAATGTGTGCGCAACTTTCTGTAAGCTTACGCTTAAGAAATCGAGGGCTGTCTTTGACAAAGTAGTGGTGATCCTGCAGTGCAGCACGCTTTATATGTGCTTTATTTGTTGTGTCACTGTTGATGGCTTCAGTGTGGACAGTACTACTGGATATTGGCAGGTGGACTAGACATGTGTTAAAATTGTGTTCTGTGTCTTCACATTTCATGTCATCTCCATTCTCAAGATCATCATCATCATCAGCAGCAGCATCAGCATTTATATTGGCATATCTGTAATTTGGCAGTGTGCTGGACATTGTGCAATAGCTGTGATCAGTGCCTGTTCGCTTGTCATTGTGATTATCACTGTGCTCATCTGTGGTTGTTACCTCTACACTCAAAGCCACATCATTGTCCGGCAGTTTACATTTTGTTGGTACTGCTCCACTTTTAAGTCTCACTCTTTGGCCTGTGTGTCTGTTAATCAGGGGCGGCGATTATAGGGGGGACGGGGGGACGCGTCCCCCCCAAAAATTTTGGTTGGGGGGACGCAAATGCAAGCATCCCCCCAACAATTGCCACTTTTAGCCATGTCGTCCCCCCCACTGTCTAGAAGAAATCGCCGCCACTGCTGTTAATCATTTCTTCGGTGAAGTGGTCAGTGCATATCACTGAGCGCCTTGATGGGTACCAGTTTGGTTCTTGAATGTTATTAATCCATTGGCGTAGTAATTCTGAATTGTTGTGCGGAAATCTGTAAACATATATGCATTTATTTTAATATAGTTTCTTCTGTGGTAACTGCTGTTTACTAACTACACTGTGAACCATAAAAACAAGGCACGTTCTTGCTCCACAATTCTTTCATGAATGTAACATATAAGTGAACTAGAAATTTGGGGCAAAGCCCAACGTGAGTCCGCCCGGCACCCTAAGTCCAATTGGGGGAAATTTACAGGAATGAAATTCCCCCGGTAGCAAAGTCACGTGGCCCACACACAAATGCATTAGCATACGCAAAAGTCGCACTATTCACTTAGGGTGGGTAAACATTAGCCGCGTAATCTCTGGTGTTAGTGGACTAAAGTTCACACAATTTCTTTTGTTCAACGCGGAATTAACTGTGTTTGATAACGCCGTTCACCGCTTGTCGATATCTCTATCCAGTTCAAAGATATTTGCGATCAAACTAAAAAAGTTGTCGTAAAACGTACTAAATTTTGCACGTATTTTGGCCTCCCAAATTTTAAGGGGGTGGTGCCCCCTAAAAGTTGTACCCGCGTTATTACCCTCATCTAGCAGCACGAAACGTGGCAAAGTCTTAGGAAGCTACTCCCTTTGGCTTGAAAGTTCTTGCGGCTAATACGCTACATTTTAAGACAATTTTTTACTCCCCTTTGAAAAAAGTTGTAAGGGGGGCCCCATCTCCGGTGGGGAGTGCGCTAGTAAGACTTGGTCATTCTGTAGCACGTATAAAAATTTGGGGGCGCAGCACCCCCTAGGGGCCGAAATATGTTTTTCCGAAAAATGCGCTTTCGGTGGGTACGATTTCACATCGAGATCTCCAAGGTTACTGGACCAAATTTCACCGGACTTGTTTCACCTAACGCAGGAGGAATCGCGATAGACGGAATACTTATCCGATTTTGAATATCTTCATCCGTTTCGGAGATATTCGCCGCCGAACTTTGAAGTCATCCGAAATCGGGCTAAATTTTGCATGTTTTTGGCCCCTAAAATTCTTTGGGGGTGCCCTCCAAAATTTTGGACCGGCATTATAAAATTGGGCCTAGTATTGACCATCGTGCAAAATTTCACGCCGGTCGGTCCACCCATATCGGAGATCTCGCATTGGAAAAAAAACATCTGGGCTAAAACTTAAAAAACTAAAAAAATAAACCACAGCAAAACTTAAGTCCGCTCCGCAAGCTGTCGCTTCCGGGCGGACTAAAAAATGCAAAAAATTGGTCCGTGTATACCAGAGTTATGACAGCAATAAAAAGGGTCTAGTTTTTTTGTACAGAGTGGTCCAGAAACAGCCCAATTCATAGTGCACCATTGACTTGCTAAATGTTTGTTTGTTGATTTTAAAATTAATTCCTTAATCATGCAGAGTGCTACAACCTGTTCTTTATTTCTGTTTTACATGGCATAGTAGCGACACATTTAAGATGATGTTGATCGTATGTAGTGTGTTTACTGTTCAAGAATTACTCTGAAATGTGGAGAAAAAAGCTATGGTACTACATTCACAAAATTTTCAGGGATTGTAGCGGAGGTCAAGGGCTAGCAGTCTGTGAAAGTTTGGGGGAATCAGACAAACCGGGGTTGTGAAGGAAAGGGGAACAAAATATTTTAATCCCTCGTATCTCCCCCTATAGGGAAGACGGGGGCACAAAAATTTTTCTTGCAGATGGGGCACTACCGGGCCGGTGCACAAGTAAAATTTCAGACCCCCAAATTTTACGTGGGGTGGAGGGGAAATGTTTGAAAAAATTTTTTTGTGCAAATTCAGTACTTTTCGTCAAATATTGTCAAAATCAATATTTTTGTCACAACCACCAGTTTTCTTCATTTCCTCATTGATGTGCAGATCAAGGCATTGACAGCTTACTCTACAGGTTGTGCAGCTTCTGTCAAATTTGTTTGAACATTTCACTGATGAACATACCATAAAATACAAAAACTCGAAAAATTATATTCATGTTTTCTATGGACCATCCTGTATTTACTCATAATAGTCTTATAAAATGTTCTACTAATCAGAACTGTTATGTGGCTGTCATTCCCCAGTGGCGGATTATCCGTTAGTCTTGATAAGCTGAAGCTTAAACACTGGGCTGAACACAAAAATTTTTTCACTGGTGTACTTTGTAGACAATTAAAAGTGAAGTGATGATTAAATATGCCATCACACCATGACTGTGTCGCTTCGCTACACTACTGCGTGAATTATAAATGCATGAAAAACTAACAGTAATAGGCAGTAGGAGTGTTGGTACACGAAATACACTTCGAACCAAAAAAAATGCAGTAAACGATCTGTACGATGCCAAACTTTGTTAGATCTGTTTCTTTGGATATCTGGCGTTTGTTTCTGGCCTTTGTGGTTTAGTAAGCTTACCATTTTTATCCACAGTAATCATGTTTTCTTCAGTACGTGCATTCTTCAGTCTGCTGGTCTCGTACCTTTGGTCGTTGCTGAATGTTCGTTGCTGAATGTTTTCCAAGTCTTTATTAGTAACATTCCCAGTCTTTGCCTTTTGCAATATGTCTTCAAAAACTTCATCAGTATCCTTCAAAAACTGTATTTTTGAAACGGTGCAAGTTCTTAATCAAAGGCATGTCTTTATTGCTGAATGGCACATTACATAACCGGTATATCATCGCCACATTAAAAATTGTTATTGTTTACGACAATATTGTGTGCTTCTGTTTAAAAATATCAGAAATGTATCTGAAATAAAACAATTTAATTCTTGTATAAAAATGAGTAAAAATTGTTTTAGAAAATAATATTTTTGCATATGTATTATAGTGATTTTGGTGATTTTTGACAATTTTTGTTTTACGTGGTAGTGTAGCAACACAATTAAAGTATGGTGGGAAATTTAATAACTACGTTATTGCCAGTTGTACACAGAATCCGACAATAGAGTTTTGAAAATCAATCGATATTTGCAGAACATACGAAAAATGACAAAGTCGGACGTTTTTTGGGACACAGTGTACTATAATCCGCCACTGATATTCAGAATTTTATGGTGCCACGTTCTTAGTTTTTTCGCTACTTCTCCCATGTGGTGGCTGTTCTTAGCCATCATTTGTAGTTTCATCTATTGTAAAATACAGTATATATACACTGCAAGCAAATTTATTGATAGTTTGAGGTACACTAATTAGCACTAGCAGTAAAAATATAGCAGGTTCAGTTAGTTAGTTCTGTTCAGTTCACATCAGTTGTAGGCCTAAAAGTCTGTGGTAAAGAACGTGGTTAGTAGAGCCGCGAATTGCTGGCACAGACGCATAGAACGCCGGCAGCTGAAAGAAACAACAGACACAAACGGGCATATATGTACAGTATAAACATACTGGTGAAAAGATTTAAATGTTGGCAGCTGTTTCCACGTTGCATTATAGCATCCTTTAGCAGAGCAGTACGGCATTGTCTTGAGTAATAACACTTCTGCCATATATTAGAACACCCAATCAATTAAATTTATATGTTCAGAAATTTAATGTGAAGTAATTAGAAAACATAGCATGCACATAGGCCTACGGTGTAAGATTTATACGTATTAGCATTATTAACACGGTTTGGTAATTTATTACAGTAAAAATATCATCTAATTGACACTAACTCACTCGAATTATGTCTCGTGCTTATAACGCCTAGATGCCTAGTCGTAGAAGACCCAAAGCCAAAGTACGGTACAGCCTAGCCATGGCACACAGCGTCATATTCAGTATCATTGCTATTGAACTGTCCGCTGTCACCGTCGGCTAGGTAGGCCTACACCCGCATTGTTCGCTGCAATATGAAGTCTGATTAAGAGACAAAACAGAATTTTAAGCACATCCTTAATTTGTTTTTCGCAACAGCAAGTTTTAAGGTTACAGTTACATGATCCAAAACTTCATGACATGCTATTATAATAGCAATAAAAAGCAAAAAAAAACAATCCGGTTTGTTTTTTGTTTACACTCGAGCACTAGCAGACGTTCATGACGTCATTTCCGACTTCCGAGATGTACAACGGTCGATCATACCCAGTGAAATATGCACGATGAATATTTAATGAAACTGGCTTCAACTCGTTGCATTAGGCCAATGGTGAGTCAGCAGTCTACTTATTTATATGTCTGTGGTGTGGGGCAACTCTGCAGGAGTTAAGCCACGCTGCCCTAGATAGGCAGCGGTGGGCAGCGATAGTAACAATGGCGTCAGACAACAACGAGCATTGAGCCCACGGTTGTCGATGATGATGATGAACACCCTTGCTGTCTATTATAGTTTTTTCTTGCATTTATACTTCACACAGTAGTGTAGCGACACAGTTAACATGTAGCGGGAGATTCAATAATCACTTTATTGCTAATTGTCTACAGAATGCATCAATGAAAGAACTTTGAAAATCGGTTAATATTTGGTGAAGACATAGACAATCACAAAATAGGACGTTTTTTGGGATACAGTGTAGTTTCCAGTTTCACCCCATTGATGTCCTGCTGTCTTATTAGGCCCCACTAAAAGTCTTGCTTGACAGTGGCGTCGTAGGTTAAAAAGTAAGCAGAGCAAGAACTTGCCATGAAGTTGCAATTTTCCGACTGAGAACCTCAACTTTTTGACAGAATTCCGACAGGCAGCTGCTAATTTCTCACACAAGAGATTATTGGTGATCAGAAGTTTAATTTTGGCCATAAATTCCCCCAAAATTGGAGATGTTCAGTCCAGGCTAAAATTTAGGAAGAAGGTAATTCGCCCCTCGCGTCTTTCACGATGCTACTGACGGCCGTACAATATGTCTGCATTGGGCCGACCTATTGTTGTAGTGAAATGCACGACGAGCGTTCAATTAATTCCAGGACTGTTCTTCTCACTAAGCACACAGTGACAGTTGACAAGAAATTTCAGCTAATGCTCACGAGACGCGCGAAAGCCTGTAGCAGTTCCGGTTCAGTAGTTTAACTGAAAATTGGGGTGTTCACGCTAAGTTAATATACAAATACCAAATTCTCTATCTGGATCGCATAACGATGGTTCCGTGGCGCAACCCTTGTGAATAATATAGACTTGTGTCGCAGTCCGAAATCGCCAAAAAATCCATAAAACCCCCTATTTTGGCGTTCAAGGTCATTCAAGGTCATTGAATTCGGCGCCAATCGAGAGCCAGTGTACGACTTCCTATAGTGATTAATAGTAACTTAAGCCCTATCTCGCACCGTTACTGAGATACAGCGACTTATTGGCCAAAAATCGCAAATTTTGCCCACCCCTCTCTCATTTAGCGCCATCGTTCGGGGTGACCCCCTTCGAATTTATAGAAAAGCTTTGCGGCTCCTGAAACTAGAGTCTTTCAGGCAGCCGAAGGTGAAGATTTGGTGATCCTAGCTTGCACCGTTTTTGACTGATCCACCCGTGTGACGGACAGACACAATTGCGATGGCTATTATGAAGTTCTAGGGCCACTACTGTGCATCAGTTACCGTGGTTGTATTTATGACGTCACACTGTGACGTCATTATTGTTAAGATATAATAAATTAGAAATATGGGGCAGAACCCAACGTGAGGCCGCCCGGCGCCGTAAGTCCGACGCGTGAAAAAGTTTAGGGGGTTGAAATTTCCCTCGTAACAAAGTCACGTGGCCCGAGCTCAAATACGTTAGCATACACAAATTGTGCATTGTCGACTTAGGATGGGTCAACGTCCGCGCGCTAACCGTCGTCGTTGGTCAACCAAATTTTACCAAATTTTCTTTTTTCTACGCGGGGTGACATGTGGTCGATAATGCCGTTTACCGCTTGTCGATATCTAGATCCGTTTTAAAGAAATTCACGGTCAAAATCTAAAGTTAGCATACACGGAACGCGCAATGGCGACTTAGGGTGGGTCAACATGCGTGCGCTAACCGTCGTCGTTAGTTGACCTAAGTTCGCCCATTTTTTGTTCAACTCCAGGGTGATCTTGCTTGATAATGCCGTTGACCGCCTGTCGATACCACAATCCTTTCCAGAGATAGACTATTTGCGGTCAAACTTTCAAGTTGTCCAACATCGCGCCAAATTTTGGACGTTTTTATCTTCCTAAATTTTAAGGGGGCGGTGCCCCCTCCCCCCACAAAAAAAGTTGTACCGGTTTAACACTCGCCTCGCGGCACATCACGTGGTAAAGTTTCGTGGGGCTAAATCCTCTTAGCTCCAAAGTTATAGGCGCGCATACGCTACATTTTAAGCCAATTTTTGAACCCCCGTTGAAAAAAATGTGGGAACCCCTATCCCCTGTGGGGGTATAGGCTAGTAAGACTTGGCCATTTTGTGGCGAATGTAATAATTTCAGGGCGCAGCACCCCCTACGGGCCAAAATATGGTCTTCCGAAAAAGTCGATTTGGTGGGTAAACATTAGCCGCGTACACGCTGTGGTAAATGGACGAAAGTTCACCGGATTTTTTTCCGTCTAACGCAGGAGGAATAGTAGTCGATAACTTAGTTTACTGATTTTGAATATCTCCATCCTTTCCGGAGATATTCGCGGTCAAAGTCTGAAGTCGTGCGAAGTCGGGCCAAATTTAGCATGTTTTTGTCCCCCCCCAATTTTTTTCGGGGGGGAGGGGCAGGCCCCCAAATTTTTGGACCGAAATTATAAATTCGAACATACTTTCCGTCATGTGGCAAAATTTCGCGGCGATCGGCCGACGGAGCTCGAAGATCTGATGGCGAAAAAAAGAAAATAATAGGCCTAGCCTAATAAAAACTGTTGCAAAACAAGGCCTTTCCGAACTATCGTTCCGGGCGGCCTAATGATGGGCGTTGACATTTGGCCGTCACACAGAATAATCATGATTTCTAGTCGCAGAAGGTATAGCAAGTGCTGAAATTTATTGTAGATTATCTGTAGTATTTAGTAGCAACACTCTATCACGTTTGAGAGTATGCCCGTTTTTGCAGCGGTCAGCAGTCACTGTCAGTGATGATGTCAGTGTTGAAGCACTGCATACGGCAATAACGATCAGCTGCAGGCAAAGCATTTTTGGTTCACTCGGAGAGTTGTTCTCGCAGACTTTTTGTTTGAAGGACATACTGTGAATGAAAAATATTACTGTGCATTACTGTCCAATTGATTATGACCAGCAATTTGCAGCAATTGACCAGGTTTGCTGCAGAACGGTGTCATTCTTTAAAATGGCAGTGCACCACTGTGTGATAGGCCCGTTAGACAGTTGAGAAAATTGAAGAGATGGGCTGGAAACTGCTACAGCATTTGCCATACAGTCCAGACTTAGCTCCAAGTAATTTTAATTTGTTTGGACCACAGAAATAATCACTTGGAGACATTAAGTTCAAGAAAGATGAAGATGTTTTACAGTATTGTGTGCAGGAATTTCTACACGGTGTCAACAAAAACTTAATGCTACGGGTTCCAGCCGCAGTGGGAACATGGCAATAAACTGCAGGGAGAATATGTTGATAAGTAACATAACTGTCGGAATTGTGCGATTTACTGTCGTTGTATTAAGGAAATTATTGGAATTTATTGAACGTTCCTCGTAGCGTCCGCTAGCGATGTGGACGTGTCACAGTCAGTGCGGTTATGGTCGTGTGACAGAATGCAGACGGCGTGTGGCGATCGCTGTGAGTAAACCGCTGACCGCTTGCGAGGACTTGGACGCGACTAGATCAACTCCCTTCGTTGTCATTTTTGAGTTTGTCCCTTCAAAGATAACACCGAGGTTGATTTAACGAATAATAGGGCCTATTAGCGAATAGACAAAATTGTCACGATCCACAAACAGTCACAATACCCAGCTATGTATGGCTAAAATGCTGACATGGACTTGGACTCGGCTAGGTCAGCATTGTCGTCATTGAGTTGTCTACTGGGCAGTAGCCGTAGCAGGTCACTGGCACGTGCGCTGTTCTGTGGGTCAGCAATGACTGACACGACGATGCTTATAAGTTCACGGTTGTGGTGGCGCAGTGCAGTGAGTGAGTACGCATAGCTGTGGGGCGGACGTCCGCATATCATGCCGGCACTGGACTGAAATCTTTGCTATGTTTCTGTGGATCAGCAATGACTAAGACGACGACGCTACCATCCACTGCACCCAGCACTACGCACAGACCGTTGTCTGCCGGTGTCACACGCAAAGTTTCCCCCCGAGGTGTAGTTTCTCCGCGGAGACATTCTACCGCTGGCCCCTTACAAAGTATCCTACCCGCTGGAGAACGAGCAGACCGTTGTCTGTCGTCGCTGCTGTAGTGATCTGTGCATGTGACACGTAGTCAGCCACCTGTAACATAATCCAGCGTCATAGCGTGTGTCATTGTGTGACTTGGTGGCGCAACGGTTAGGACGTTGGATTGACGATCAAAAGGTCGTGTTCTGATCAGGTCGCTATCAAGTGGTTACTCTCTGGAAGGGTGACTGCGGATAGGTAAACCATATAGACATATAACCAACAAAAACCAAAGTCAACACAGCCTTCCGTCCCTCCGCGGTAGTAAATTGGGTGCAGGCCTGCCTGACTAAGGGTGACAGGTAACATCGTTTGATCCAATATGGCAGGTGACGCTCCGCAGTTCTGCGATGGGTTTTCCATAATGAGCTGTATACGAACCACAGCCGGCAGTGCACGAATGAGTATTGTCTTTGTCTTGGGATTCCCTTTATAGTCTCGATTTTGATCTGCAGATTTTGGGTTAGTTGAAGTTTACACCACGGACTGTGCGAGTTTTTGCGTACATGTACCAGTTTGCCGTCGTCGACTCGAAACACTCTGACGGACGATCGTCCCGAATGGAAGTGAACGATGTGCTTGTCATTCGCCGTGAACATCGTCTGCGTGGTGAAGACTCCTTCAGCCACCTTGCCGATCAGCGTACGGACAACATGCCCACTGGTCATGTCGATACTCGTCAGGTAAACGAGACTAAAGCAAAATCATCCAACACGTCAAGTAAACGAGACTTTGCAATATCAAAACGGAGACCAAAACTATATTTTTCGAGACTTTTTACTCTGAGTCAAGACCAAGACAATACTTTGTTTTTTAGTCCTCGAGGTGTCTAGAGACAGGACCTTGGTCTCTTTTCGATGACTACGTCACTGGTTGATGTGTCCACTGGTCATGTTGATGAGCTGCAGTTCACCACGTACTGACACGTAGACTCCAAGACGACCGTCCGACGTACACTGACCGGACCAGTCTGTCCAAGTGATTCCTGGGACAGATTCGTCGCTGAAATGACTGTCCTACACAGCGTGTCGAACGGAACGTAAAACTGTTTACTGACTCACTCAGTTTGATGTACACTGACCGGTCCAGTGCGGCAGATCCGCCACTAGCGACCTACGCTTCCAGTCCCAGATCTGGCCGGCGTCGTCTGTGTCTGACATGAGTCCGAGACGCGTTGGGTGACTTGGTATAGGCACGACGCGACCGAATGGCCTAACAACGACATACATAATGTCAACTGGCTGCAATTCTTGCTGCAGCATTATACTGTGGAATAGGTGAACGTGTCTCCAAAATTCAGTGATCATACGTCAAAATACAACAGCTCAACAATACTAAGGACCTTAGTTTTCGAGTCTTAAAAACCAATATTTTCTGAAGTTTCGAGACAACAGATAAAAACATCTAATTGTCACTGTTATCCAGTTCTACCCCCAAAAATATAATCGAATAACACGGAAAGTTTTGAGAAAATTCTGAAACATTCATAACCGCAGTCCGGTGGCTGCGGTAGGTACTAGCAGCCCATGATGCAGTATGTTGATAAACTGTGCTTGTGTAACGAATACCCCGTTTACAAGAGGAACAAACATGAAGTAAGCGTATTCGAAATACACATGCACGACGTGCGCTCTAAGTTTGCTTCATGTTTGCTTTATCGTGTGAACTGAGTATAAAACAGCAAGTTAATAACATTTTAAGTGCCTTGCGTTAAAAACAAGCAGCGTGTGACCTGTACTCTGGATGGTTTGGCTGGACTTTGGAAACAATTTTTCCTGTGTTTATTTGTCGAACAATGAACAGTACGTCGTCATCATCAGTAGCAGCTGCTGCAGTCTTATCTGACGTCGTCAGCTTAGATGACTTGACGCCACAGAGGACTAGGTTGACGTTGTCACTGGTAAAGATAATGCTAAGAATGAAATCACTGACGAGTGGTCGAGGGTAAAACCGGAACTCGTAGATGGACTGTCCTGACGGCAGGCAACGACATCTGCAAAGATTCGTCGCCGTCGTTTTGTCATTGCTGACAACCATCACCTGTGATGAATGCACAGTATAAGTTATTGTCTGGTTATAACTTGGTTAATTATTATCACGGCAATTAATGCCAGATGACGTTCGTGCAGTAGCCTAGACTATAGCAGTGATGGAAACAAGACTGCTAATATACTGAGACCGAAAATCGTAGCCTTCGAGAGTCGAGACGACGACCGACGATTCCAAACCAAAAAAAATTATACCGTCAATAGTTGAGGTAGAATTATTTAATATTTTAGCTGATAAACCGTGTGTCACATCAAAATCAGCTAAAATTTTTGACGAGGCCAGAAATATGAGACCGAGACCAACACAAAAAACAAGACTACAATTTTGGGTTTTAAGACCATCTGTGGATTAGGCCCTACAACATCGACTTATCGCCTATCAATTCACGTTTTGTCGTAAGGGCCAATTTACAGTCGCAAACCTGGTCATCAACCCAAGTCTGCGATCAAATTCCCGATTGGACAGCCGAATGGAAATAAGCCTATTGTCGCTACAACTATGTCAGTGAGATATACGGCAGTTTCTGCGGCAGTTAGACCTACCTTGTCGCAGTCGGTAGTGGCTGTCAGCTGGACGACATTCACCTGTGACGTGTCATCAAACAGACGCCGTCTGCAGCTGACGTCATAGATGACGACGTGCTCGGAACTGTTAACTAGCCTGTGACTATGACGTGACTCGACCGCGATGACGTAGCGCGCGTCACGAGTCACGGCAACGTGTGACACTACTACACTGGTCGGCTCTGTGTCGGTCAGTCTCGCTAGCAGTTTGCCGTCGTCAATGCTCCACACTCCTACGCACATTTAGCATGCATCGGAGTCGTGGAGTGTAGAGCAGGTGTAGGCCTATAAGTAAGTGTAGAGCAAAGTTAGGAGAGACTACACCCGGAGTCGGTGTAGAAGTCCTACGCACAACATTCTGCCTACTGTACAGCTGCATGGTCCAATGCCAGCTATTGCTATTAGTAATTTTACAGTTTTACTGCATGTTTTTAGTCCTATACTCTTCAACAGTATTTAACTGTATGTGTACTTTTAATAGTATATAGTAAGTAATCGAGTAAATTAGTAACTGTAAATAAATATGTAGATAAGTAAGTAAGCGTGGAGTGATTCTGTACGGCCTACGCCTTGGCTTACTAAGATCTTGCTAACACACGTGTAGGCAGGCAACGACTAACAACTGGCCAACCGTTTTATGCAGATGATGATTCACAACGTAATTTTAAAAAAATAGTTTCACCAATGTCATTGCGAGTGCTGCAGACGACGACGTCAGCTGCGGGCTGAACCGAGTTGACTGCGCGTTCGAGACGCTCGATCGAGTACACCGACTGACGCACGTTGTAAATGTTCCACATCTGACACATTCAAAAGAAACAACATCTTTCAAAAACCGCACTCAGCTCGCACTGGTACTGTTTTTTTTGCAAATTTTAACTGTAGTTGTGCGTCATAAAGCAAATGACGGCGTAGTGTACGCGATCTGAACGTGGTTTAAATACGACACACGATACTAGAGTGGTATAAGCTTGTACTGCGTATTCGCTTAACCATTTCAGCATTCCAGTAGCCTATCTAATACAAGCAACACGTTATACCCCGTTTACAAGAGAAAACTGGCTCTACGAACACACGACGAGAGCACGTGGTGGTGTAGCATAGTGGTTAGAACGTCGGTCCTGGCCGGCGAACTTTCCCTATCCTGTGCTAGATTGATGGATGGCTGTTTGACCACTTTGTGGGTAAAGCGTCCGCTATCAGTCAACCAACAAGACCATCTCAGCCTGCCATCCCTCCGAGGTAGGTTAAATGAGTAGTAACTCATTTATATGGGTTACGGAAGGTGACTGGGGCTGCCTAGCCGGCCGCTGCGCTAGCCTGTGTCTGCAGGCTGCACGCGGTGGCCGTGCGGCCGGCGGCTCTGGTTAGTGACGAAAAGCGCATTAGAGGCGTGTACGCGAGATGCGCTTACAAATTGACATCTTTACCTTTACTCACCAGACTCTTACTCTGATATAAGCTATAAAATGTTGATTTTTCTTCATATGAAGGATCGCACAATAATTTATTTTATATCAGACTTAGTATCGTGTACAGTAGGTTTACCACTCTTCATTTTTGATTCTGTAGTAGTAATAGCAGCGGCGGCAGCATATCCTAGAAACGGTGCGAGAGAGAGCCAAAGTTACTATTAAAAATCAACGACTTTGGATGATCTTAAACGGCTGAATAGCACTTTACTGTAAAAATGATGCTTTAGGATCTCTGAAAACTGAAGTGACAGCTAACTAGAATAGATATACGAACACGGACAAACCTTGATGGTTTTGTCGATGGAGACTGAAATGACGTTGTTGACATTGTGGCTGGTGACGCTCAGCAGTGCAGATCATTCACTACTACTACTAGGCCTACAATACTACTACTACTACTACTACTACTACTGCTATTATAGTAGCAGTAGTAGTAGTAGTAGTAGTAGTAGTAGTAGTAGTAGTAGTAGTAGTAGTTGTTGTTGTTGTTGTACAAGTGACGCTTAGCAGTGCAGTAACGCGAGCAAAGTGCCCGTCCAGCGTTTTGACCAGTGAGCCAGTCTGCGCGTCCCAGACATAGAGCGCCTTGCGTACTGATGCCACTACGAACTCGTTGTGTGCCGTCAGAACAATGTGCGTTCGCGTACAATTCTTGCTGTCAACACCGCCCGACACCGACACCAACAATGAACAATGCAGGTTCAGACTATAGCTTGCCAGCCACCGCTCTAAGCTTATATCAATTTAATCTGGTGAAACAGTGCTAATAACACGAAGGTGTAATAGGATGGTTTTCAAGCAATAAGTCAATGGATATGAGGAAAAAAACAGCGTTATAATTTTTGGTGCCAAACGGAGCAGAAAAAAATCGAGGTAGTTATCTTATATATAAAACTATATTCACCACGAATGATGATAGTACAATGGCATAAGTACAACTAAACTTGACTGACAATGTGATTTGCAGAATTCACATTAGCAATTGGATAGTGTTATACAAGGTGCGTTTAAATCGGGCAAAATAAAGAAAAATTCATCAGAAAAAGTGTAATTAAAACGTGATTGCATTTGACAATTTTGTTTTGTTGTGCCAAATGTTCTAAAAAGTAATAAGCCTATCACGCGGAACCAGTAATAAGCCGGCGATAAGCAGCTTAGAACAGGAAGACTTGGAGAGGCCTACCTGGGAAAATTGCGAGCGTCACTGGGTAGTCTTAGCGTCACGAGTCGCTTGGTGGACAGATGCCATCGCTTGAAGCCGATCATGATCTGACCAATCAAAAACGTCTCGTCGCCGCTAAGAACCAGAGCGTACAGCTCATCCGGCCGGTTGCTCAGCGTCCAATCATGACGCCGCTTCCAGCCAGATCTGACGTCATCATCGCTGCAGCGTGCGTAACAAATGACGTCATTGTTCTCATCACAAGAATACACCAGCTGTCGGTGACGAGACAGTGCGATCACGTTCGACTGCAGACGCAACTCGTGTCTGATGACGTGCCTTGATTTATCCTTCTTCGACGCGGTGGAATCAGCTACAACGATGCCGCCTTGTTCCGCCGTCTTCCACGTTATACCCAGTTCGTGTAGGCCTATAATGTATTAGATGTTAATTTTAACGTTATGCGTTATATAAATTCACGTTTTACTTACTTACGTGTCCGTCGTTTTTGTCGTACAGAGAAATCTTTGCCCCAGACTTAGGTCTCCGAAGTCATCTTCGCAGCCGTCAAAGACAGCGCAACTGACGTAACTCATCAAAACAGTACAACGCCATCGTCGACATCCGACTGGCCACTAAAATCATCTAGCAGGCGTCGTCGTCTTTGTCGTACAGAGATATCTCGCGTTGTTAATAACTTCCACGTCATACACAGTCCGTGTGCGTCTGTGCTCTCACCCTCGTACAAGTCTATCGCCAGTATGTCGCCCTCCAGACAGGACACCCGAGCTGTCGACAGAAGCTGGCCTTCGAGCGAGTAAATGAACCAGTTGTACTTAGATGACCTTGTTCTAACACGACATTTTGTGCTCATCTGCCGTTATGAAACCATTTACTTACTCGCTGATTAGTTGAACCAGTTGTGCGTCGACCACACCACGAACGTTTTACTGCCGGCGTTGACGGCCAGCAGCGGGTCTTCGTCAGAGTCGCCCAGTCCGGACAGAATTCTCCCATCGGCACAGCAGCGTCAAGGGCAGAGTAAAGGTTAAGGTCCAGATTAGCGAAATCGCTTACTGCAAACGACTGTCTAACGGTTTGAAAGGTCATATTAAAGTCAAGGTCAAGGTCAGAGTCGCTCAGTCCGGACGGTTCGGCAACCACTTGCACGTCACCCGTCAAAATCACGCACACTAGCACCTGAATACACAACCGTCAGTGGAATCAGCAAAAGCAAATTACGCTGGCAATTAACAGGTGACAGTAGTTGTAATCGATGGTCGATGCAGCACAGTGTCATTTTACACTTATAAAACACACTGGTAGAAACTCATATATTATACAATCAAAAATAATAAAACCCGCAAGAAATAACAGCCAAGTCCACAGAAGCTACAAGGGCCAGAATGACAGCAATACTACTCTTATACTTTCTGATAGATACTGAGACAGATTCATTGTTCTAAAAGCTGCTGAAAGACGTTCGTAATCGTTCGTTCGTACCTCATTATTACTGGTGATGGCGACTGCTCTCTGGTCATCCGACGTCAACACCAGGTGTCGCACCAATCCACTTCTGCTAGCAGGACCCACCTGTCGAAAGACGTCCGCAGTCGCCACGTCCCAGATGATGAAAATATTTGACGCGGTCACGAGATACTGGCCGTCCGACCCTGTGTGGACAATTCAGCGTTCAATTCGGTGAACGTCTTAGTGTTTGAGTTCTATGTTTCCGGCTTTCAGACACACCACGCAACTTCAGCAGCTGATAGCAAGAGATGCATGGTGATGACCTGAAGACAGGAGAGGCATCGGTCAAGCTATAGGTGCTCTGATGCTATCACGAGGTACTGGCCATCTGAAGTCACCGCGACTCCGAACGGCGCAAACCGGTGACCTTCCAGAGAATACTGCAGAGGACCTCCGGGCGTGTGTAGGTAGTGATGAGCAGGCACGAGTGCATTCACTTGCAGCCCAGCGTCAACTGAACTGCATTGGTCCACTGAACATCATGCATTACAATTAACGTCATTTGCTCATGCCAAAAGACATTAGGCCTACGCATTATGTTAAATGTGCAGTTTACTAGACACATGACGGGTTCCGTATAGACGTTACGCTTGAACGAAAAGATTGTCGTTTTAGTTTTTGCCTACCCTCTGCTGTATTTTATAATGCACAGCGTTTGAAGCATTGCGTATACGCAGCGCACGCGTTTTGGCTTTTATGTCTCTTGCGTAGACTATTTGTGTGAGTCGTCTTTGCCTCACCAGTGTCACATGCGTCAAAAATACGTATGAGCGTTGCGTTTCGTGCATTGCGCTAGGTGAACTGATCTAAAGCAAGAAGAACTGACCGAAGGCACGGATGTGTTCGTGAATCCTATAGTACGGCAGCAGTCTGGCGGTGATCTGTGCACCCAGCATGTCAGGAAAGTGATTTAGCACAGACGCCGACAGTCGTATAGCGTCCATCATCAGCGCCACTGCAGGGTCAAGGTCAGGGTAGACCGCCAGGCAGTCGCTAAAGTCGTCGAGTACGGTGGACAGCGGCATGCACGACAGCTTGGTATGTAACCAGCTGAAGTTGAACAACACCTGCATCGCACAGCACCCGATCTGTTCACATATAGTTCGACAAGCACACGAAAAAAAACAACAGAGCAATAACCTGCAAGAGTCTTTCGTCGCAGTAACATTACAGTTTCGATGGCGATAGCGGTTTGATGTAGTGGTTAACACGCTGGTCTCGATTAACGAAGATGCCCTAACTCTGGTCAGGTTATTAATTAAATGGGCATTCTGATATACAACCAGGTCAACTTACCTTTCATCTCTTCGGAGTAGGCCTATAGACGTAGAGTACCGGCCTGTCTGCCTGGAGTTGAAGCAGGACGTATTCACACCTGTGTCTGGTAGCAGATAACACTGTGTGATCCCAAATGGCAGGTAATGCTCCGTAGCTATCTGACATTGTTTCACAAAGAGCTGTGATACCGTATGCAGTTTTTAAAATTCTCTCGGCGATTTTGTGTGATACCGTGTCATTTTTTATAAAACAATACTCTGCTCACCACTGTCGTAGTGTCATTGCTCGCGTTAAAATCATTCTCTCCATGCTTCTAAAACATCTTAGTTATGATGTCTTTATTTATTTATCGCTAACGATTCGATTTTTGTCAACTAAAAAGGGATTGTGCCTAAAGCATACGCAAAAACATCCTCACGTAAAGACAGACAGACAGCATGTGACCTCGTCAAGCAGCTGTTCCGTGCGTCGGCATCTCACCATGTGGTACGGAAGTTCATTCAAGCGTCGCAAGTTATAGCGACGTTTCGACTCCGTCGTTGACTTTGGCGTGACATTGCCGTCACGTGACGACAATGATCATCAATCAATCAAACATTCACTTAGAACACATTGTCGTCACGTGAGGTGTGTCTGTTGGCGGCGCAGTCTGTGTCTGGAAGGACAAGTTCACTGTTTCCTCTGACGCTATGATGCTGCGACGTTGACCGGCATTTCTTGACGTACTGTAATGACGTCGATGGTTGCTCGACTGTGGGCCTATCGCTGAAGTACAACGGCTGTTCGGGAACCTTAACAGTCACACATATTAAAACTTAACTAAACTTGTATTTTATAATCTCTAGCGTATATGCTTATGCTGACACGTTGTTTACAGTTGCTATAAAGCTAACAGGTTATCATTAAAACAAAACAAGTCTAATCCTTAGTTTTCTTCTGATTCACTTCTTTATCCACGAGCTAGCTCCTCGTTTTTTTCACTGTGGAATACTTCAGTGATAAAAGGAATTCAACAATAGCAAGTTTCGATGACGTTGATGACATCGTGACACAAATTTGAAAAATACAGACGGATAAACAGTCGATTCTGACTTTAGTTCTGTTTACCTTACGATCGCATTCGCCGCGCGTGGAGTCAAGACGAAAGCGTTGTCTCTGTTCGTTTGTGTACTCGAACGGCTTCAGAACTCCGCCGCCCCAAACACCAAGAAAATAGTCAGCCAACTGAGCATGGGTAGCCAGAAGAATGTTGACGTCACCGAACATGCTAAGGTCACCGTAAAATCTATCGGTTAAAATTGTCCTCAGTATTACAGCAAAGTTAAGTTAATCAGTACCGGTAGTCAAATAGTCAAAGTCAAGGTCAACGTCAGGGTTAAGTTCAGAGTCAGGGTCAGAATCAGACAGGAAGTACCGGTAATCGATCAAATAAGCGTGGGTCGCCAGCATAATGTTGACGTTGCGCAGATAGCGTTCACGCGAGACGCGAGCGAACTGGTGATGATACCAGCACAGCACGCTGACGCCATCAGCAGACCGTTCAGTGAAGTACCACTTCAGATCACTGCGAACGCGCGTCCAAACCAGTGGCGGAATACGACGTACTGGCGGCAGATGATACTGGTACACGTCGTTTAACACCTGATCGGACAAATATCCAAACCTGGAAAAACCCACTTATAGCTGAAATATTTTTTTTGTTTTTCCTGGCAAGCTTTTGTGTCTTATGATTAATTTTTATTTTATTTTTATCTATTTTTCACTTTCAAACAAAACAAGAGTTTCTCAAAATCGCTCTGGGACAAACGCTTAACAAATATCACTTAGGCCTAGACAACAACAACATTTAAAGCACTGCGTGAGTACCTAGTTATCTTGCTATGCCAGAAATAACGAATTGCTGTAGAAAGTACAGCACAAAATCGAAAAATAATTTTAAAACACAAACTCCACGCTGTATTCTCGGTACTACTAAAAAATAAGTCATATCAAAAATTAATAATTTATCACATAAAAATCTCTATTCACTAAAACGTCAAATCAACGAATGAGCACAAATATAAAAGTTATAATTAGATAAATTCGTGTAGGTTATTAATTATTGTTTCAACATACAGGTTTGTTTAAAGAAATCGACAACCTGCTCGTCTAGCGACAGAACGTCTTCGAGCTCGGACTCGGTCAGTCCTTCCTTGGACGCAGTGATGTAAGCAAACGCATGCGAGACGAGCAGTCTCGTCCACCGTGAGACGTTGATGGTCTTGTCTGAGATGGTCTTGTCTGAGATAGTCTCGTATAAGGTGACATTGTTGGGTGATGCTGCTGAATGGTCAACGTCAAGACTGCTGAGTGAGACGAGCAGTCGTCCATGCTGTAACTCAGTACGCTCGAGCAACTTGCGGATGCACGCGTCCACTCCTGCCTCCAGGTATGTCACGTGACGGCGGGAGTACGAGCGCCAGAGGACGACGTCGTCAAATATAAGACGAACGTAGAGGGCACTGCTGCATCTGCACACCACCACCAGCATCAGGTTTAGTGTGGCCTAGTTTATCATCGTCATCATCATCGTCATTATCATGCACAGAAAGTTCAACGTCGCCTGTAACTGTACTGTTCTTCCAAGACCACGTCAGTGAACTGTCACTCATATGTGCAAGACTAGTCTCGATATAAGAGAAGGAAAGGCTTGAGACTCCAAGCGAAGATCGATTTGCTGCATCTACACAGATTTAGGTACATTATGCTTTAGAACTGTACTTAACGTTATGCCTACCCTTTCACTTATAATAACACTGCATAATCTATATTCATGCGAAGTTGATGGTAATGTCGTCGAAGATTGACAAAGAGGTAGCAGCGGCATTTAGCCTACTTGTGAAGTGCTGCTTGAATGATGTCGAGCTGGTCGGCTGTGACGGTGCGTCCGGCGTTAGTCAGCCAACTCCTGACGATTTGCATCGCCAGCTCAACTCCCAGCTCCAAACGTACAACTCTGCTCACTCACTCACGCATACACTCACACATTCATTCATTCATTCGTTCATTTGTTCATTTGTTCATTCATATAATTCATTCACTCGTTTGCTCACTCATTCGCTCACTCACTGACTCAACTCCCAGCTCGCTGATATGCACGAAGTTGCTCGTCAACGAACGCAGTCGACTGGTGATGACGTCATGCGACGATATGACCGACGCGACGAGCTTACAGTTCACTGGCAGACAGGCAGGGAACCAGGCTGACAGCAAAACAGGGATTTAAGCTTGAGTCAACGAACCAGGTTTGAGAAAAGCAGGGAACCAGGCTAGCAGGTGCGCTCCGTCAGCTGGCGACAACATGTCGAGTGAGTCCAGGAATACGAATAGCGCGCACTGAGCAGTGAAGTTTTCACATATTATTGCTAATGGCACTATACAAATAATCTTTTTTTGCTTGCTCGCTTGCTTACTTATTTGCTCACTTACTCACTTACCGCATGTCGCGAAGTGAGTCGAGAAAAACGCAGAGCGCGCACTGATTACTGGCGGCACGACTGAGCAGACTGCTGAAAAAGTTGATGAGCGGCAGCGGCTGGCTTGGTATAACGTCGAGTGGCATCGAGTGATAGAGACTGATCTGATGACAGAGACTTCTCAACAGCGGCACTAGGCTGGAACTATCGGGAGACGTGCCGAGGAATCGGACGACCGTCTGCAGTTGACGACAGCCGGACTTTGATTCAGACTGCGTCCATTCACGTATCTGCAAAGCCGCACACGTAAACACTTGTCACCATGCAGTGGGGACGCTGAAAATGCGAGAAATGAAAATACGAGACATGAAAATGAGGCACCAAAAATAAGGGGTGAAAATGGAAAAAGTGAGACATGAAAATGCGAGACATGAAAATACGAGACATGAATATACGGGAAAATGAATATGCGGGTCAGACGTATGCTAAAAGTAATGTTTACACTATGAAATTAATTAAATTCAAATTAACGTTCAAAAAAAACAAAAATGTTATCATCAAAACTCGTCTACAGTTTTACAGTTCATTTCAATACAGTTCGCTGAATGTCAGTACATGAAATTAACAAAATTCAAATTAACGTTCAAAAAAACAAAAAAAGTTATCACCCGAGTCGACTTCATATGGACAATGTTTTCCTGCAGGAGTACGTTCCACGTGGAGTCGACATTCCATTTATTAATATCGACAACGACTTGACTTGAACTTTAAAGCAGCTGTACAGACCGTTAATGCTCACCTAAACCAAAATCACACTTTTCCCGAATTTTCATTTCCCGCATTTTCATGTCTCGTATTTTCATGTCTCGCTTTTTCGTTACCTGTATTTTCATGTCTCGTATTTTCACGACTTGCATTTTTGATGGTGCCGAAATTTCATTTCTCGCATTTTCAGTCGCCCCCATGCAGTGTCCAATGGGAAAGGACGCGTGTGAGCGGATGGAAAAATGGTGCAGAGCGGCCGGGAAAGTGCAGAGAGCGAAGCGGAGCGGTGAGCGGGAAGCGGAATATTTTAACTATTTTACCTTGTAATTTCAACGCGTGTATAGTCTGCATTTTAGCAGTGCTTCAATAAACTATTATTTTATTGTATTGGAAACGGAACGAGTGGAGATCATGGAAACAAATTTGTGCCCCAGAGCTGCAAAATAGCGAACTCCGCGTGGCCGGCGTCCGGTGACTTCGGGCATCGCTCTGCATTTCTGCTTGAAAATTCGCACAAAAGCACACACAGTTTCAGCTAGTAATTAAATCAGTAGATTGCATACCTGACTGTATGCCTTTGCGAGTAGTGAAGTCTTTCCGCAGCCGCTTTTACCGGACAGTATCAGAGGCTGTGTAGATACACCGCGGATGTAGTCACGTATCTCGGCAATCACCTATCATACCAAGCATTCGTAGACACAGTGTAGACATAGTTCTATTCACTATAACTTACTTGCACTTTATATTTTTATCAAAAATCACAGATATTAACGACAGTTTTTATGACGTTTTTTAATGTTTTAAATAAATAAAATAAAAGTGCAAATCGAGATAAAGCATAGCTTGTGAACAATATTTTAAAAAATACAAACAAAAATAATAACTCAAGTGCACAAAGCATTTGCTGACGACAGTAATTTCTGAGCAATTGATGTGCAACACATTCTAAATTCCGCCATTTGATTTTTAAGGACTTGTTGGATTATACAAGTCATAAAACCAGATCCGTGTACAACGTCGCGAAATGTCAGGATGTCGTGGAGTTGTTGCATGTTTTCGAATTTCTACAAACTAACTGTGGTAACTCGTAAATTTTTTTTGTAAATTTTCGATCTTTTGTGGATTTGTTGTACAACGTGTTGTACAACAGATCTACAACAAATCATAGTACGTAAGTACGATTTGGGCTAAAACCAGCAACAATAATGACGAATGACAGTGTTGTCAGCAGCTATCTGGTGATCTACTAATCTAACCGTTGACGATCAAATCAGCACATGGTGCAGTGTAACCTCTGCCCGTCCCTGGAAATCGCTGGCGAACGTCTGGCAGGTGTGCAGATGTCGAAGAACTTCAGTGTAGACGCGATTGTTGGACGGCTTGACAACTGCAGCTACAGCTTCGTCGACCATCCGCGTCACATCCCTGCAGCGAATGACATGTGCGTGTCCTACGTGATGAATTACTTCACAATGCACATAGGCGAGCTGAGTGATGAGACATCGTGCAGTCAAACTGCCTGTATAAACTTGTTAGGGGTCAACGTCAATGTAAGCACTGAGCAAAAAAAACAATCAGGATGAAGCAAATTCTGTTGCGACGAAGTGATTGCTTTTCTATATTAACTAATTTTTTTTCGGCTTAAAATCGTCTTCAAAACTTTCAAACAAGAGTGAACATGAATGGTTGGAAAATAATGGAAAACCATGCAAAAGTATATGCAACATGCAACTGACGAGAAGAACGTATTGCAGAAGCTGTTGAGATAATCGTCATGTGAGAAGACGTCTAGACCAGAGGGCGACTTCCACTGAACCGTGAAGTGCTGAACGTTGTCCGTAGACAAGAGCGTCGGCAGGAGGTAATCCCGTAGCTCGGACAGCAAGCGTCCAGCCTCGACGTCGACGTCATTCTCTGACGTCATGTCGACGAAGTTTCGCACGGCTCTGACGTCAGACAGGTTGACGTCGTCGATGTGTCTGACGTATGCCAGACAGTGACGCTCTGCGGATGTCGGGCATTTGTCTCTAATCGCTCGTCGCACTTCGCGCTCCGTCACTGCATGCACATCCATGCAAGACGTTAAAAAGACTAAATAGCAGATTCAGGTAGTCTATAGCTTTTACTGTAAACCCACATGAGAGCTACAAAGCGTATGGCCTGTTGCAACAGGCAGGTAATACGTACACAGTGTTACTTTCCACGCGACACAAGTGAACGCGCTCCGTCTTAAATTCAGGCCGGTGCTCACTGTTTACCTATCGCGAAAGGATAGAAGGCTGAGTTAACCTTTGTGTTGGCTATAGTCCAAGTAATAACCACTGGGAGTCGAACTAACGACGATCTTTTAGTTGCAAGTCAAACGTACTAATTATTACGCGACCAAGCCACGTGTGAATTTACGTTCGTGTTTTGTTTACTTCCTTTACTTATTTACTCACGCCATATGGGAGTGTAATAAAAAATTAACTGTTTTGAAGTTACTGATATATTGTTTTGTTTCCGTTGAGTTCCCACTAACTACAATCACGTCCACTTCATTGTTGCGGTCAAGGGAATATAGCTAAATTTAAAGTAGCAAATGACGTTAAGAAAAATAAAATTTTGCATGTTCGTATCACGCTGAAGCGACGTCATTTTGTATCTTCTCAGATTGAGAATATGACGCACTTATGAATTTCAGCAGAGATCCCACTTAAAACTGGCAAGCACTAATCACTTAGCAGCATGGCGGCTTATATACGGTAGAAGTTGGACGTCTTTCCTGATATGAGATAATTGCGCAGCTGATCGCGACTCAGTTGTCCGCTGGTGAACAGTTGTGCGGCGCCGTAGCGTAGCGTAGTTTGCAGTTGAGACATCAGCTGCCACCATGTTGACTGCGCATGCTCCATCTGACGTTGTTGACGCTGAAACAGTTCCCAACCAAACTCCATTCACTTGGATTTGCGGTGGATGCGCTGCACTGTTGCATATAACGAATTTAAACAAAAAAATTGAGATAATGCTCACGGGACGCGCGAAAGCCTATAGCAGTTCCTGCCCGCAGGCAGTCACCCATCGCAGTACTAACCGGACCCGGCGTAGAGTAACTTCGTTTCAGCCGAAACGCGTTACCAACTACGCCACGCCACCAACGCCAGTACTGTGGCGCCACCTTGTGAATGATATAGACTTGTCGCAGCTCGGAATCGCAAAAAAACCCATAAAACCCCCTATTTTGGCGTTCAAGGTCATTCAAGGTCATTGAATTGGGCGCCAATCGAGAGCCAGTATACGATTTCCTATTAGTGATTAATAGTAACCTAGGCCTTATCTTGCACCGTTACTGAGATACAGCGAGTTATTGGCCAAAAATCGCAAATTTTGCCCACCCCCCTCCCATTTAGCGCCCTCGTTCGGGAT